>Ga0206920_1021_pt1 | contig 62775 bp, 52 predicted proteins | sample Alteio_BWOrgHeat_65_FD_152934 | JGI IMG/M metagenome (GOLD analysis project Ga0206920, IMG submission 152934) | Enriched cells from forest soil in Barre Woods Harvard Forest LTER site, Petersham, Massachusetts, United States -... | ecosystem: Environmental > Terrestrial > Soil > Temperate forest >...
CTGCCGAAGATGTCATGGCCCTCGTCCTTCTCACCCAATACTTCGACACCCTCAAAGACATTGGCACCAGAAACGGCACGAACACTCTCTTCCTGCCCAACAACCCAGGCGCCGCCAACGAGTTCCTCACCCAGATCCTCGCCGGACTCCGCGGCAACCGTGGCCCCATTCAACTGCCATCGCTGCCTCAAGTTGATCCTCCTCCACCGCCGCCTAGCCCAAATCCTCCAACCTTCACCTAGCGACCAACCTTTCTTTCAATCAAGCCCTACTTCGGCTTCCCCCGGCTCGACAGCACAAATTTATTCCCATCCGGATCCTGAAAGATCGCCGCCGTCCCCCAACCCTCGGTCTTCGGCTCTTGTACCAGCACCGCCCCCTTTCCTTTCATCGCCTTAGCTGTTGCAAACACGTCGTCACACCAGAACGAGACCGACTGAAACTCGCCAATACGTTTTCGGTGCTCATCCGGAGTGAACAAAGCCAGCCCTGTATCCGCTCCCGGAATCCCAATCTCGATCCATCGCTGTTTGTCATCGAACGGCTGATCTGTCGTCACCTTGAAACCTAGCACCTCGGTATAAAACTTCAGCGCGACATCCTGATCCGTCACCGGAATCCCGACAAACTTAATTCCTCGTACCATAAGAAATCTCCTCTCAATGCCCGAAGCATAGGACCACGCGTCCTCCTAAAGCAATCAGCTATTCGTTGCTATACTTTTGATCGGTATAACGACGCAGCAAACGCGATCGTTCATGAACCACGGATAAAAAGCAAAATGAAAATAGACGACTACATCACTGACACCCTCCTCCGCGACATTGTCGGCCACGATCGCCGCCCCACTGCCTTCCTCGTCTATCTCTGGCTAGCCGCTGAACACAGCCGCACCCGCAAACCTATCCAGATCAGCTATCAGGATCTCGCCGAAAACATAGGCATCTCAAAGAGCGCTGCACAGTCCGCCATCAACTGGCTCCTCCGCCGAAAACTCCTGACCGTAACACGCCAGACCGCCACGGCAACCCCCATCTACACCGTCCAGAAAACCTGGAAATAACGCTCGCGATAAAAATTAACATTTAGTTAAACGCTTAAATGATCGTGCGGTCACTTAATTCAGCCAACCCCACCGCTTTTTCTTGACATCTTACCCGTGGGTAAGAAAAATCAAACTATTGCCACACTGCTGTGTTTGCCGTTAGGAGCCGAGTAGACGTCGTCATCCGTTCACGCGATCGGAAAAACGAAATTCCACCACAGCGATCGACCCCGAGGAGAATTCACGATGCTGCAGTCAACATGCACCCAGTTCAAAGAGATAGCCGCCAAAATGCGCGACAAGCAATCGGCGCGCAATACCCTTATTCTTCGCAACTCGTCTGACAAAGATCTCCGCGCCATCGAGCACGAAATCATTCAGATCCAGCGCGCCGTCGCACGCCATCGCCGAACCTGTCCAGGCTGCGTCGCCAGCGCAAAACGTCCCCGGCCGCTCGCGATCTCACCCTCGCCGGTCCGCCCGCAACCCTATCCCTTCAACATGGCAAGCTAATCGGCCCCATCCTTTCGCGGGCATTGCGAAAGGGTGGGATGTAAACCGTCACCGGCAACCAACGTTTTGCCCCTAGCCCCCGCACAAGCCTCTCCGTAAATCGACTGCTACACTAGTCCCGCCAACAAAGGGAACTTCCCTTGCACCGTCGCAGATTCCTCTCGCTCACCGCCACTGCCGCTGTATCCACTATTGTCCGCCGCACCTCCGCACAGTCTGCACGCACAATCAAAATCGAATCCCCAACGACTTCCGGCATTCTCATGCCGCTTGATTCACAGGCCTGAGCTACGAGTCCGGCCAGCTCTACAACCCCAGCTTCTTCTCAGCCGATAACACCGCACTCATCACCGCCTTCCGCAATCTCAACCCGAACGGCATCCTTCGCCTCGGCGGACACCTCAGCAACATCGCACCATGGGAAGGCATCGGCCAGGAGGACCCCAAACAAATCCGCGGCGTCCATCACGGCATTGAAGACTACTGGGAGTGGCCCCTTGTCGATCCCACCATACAGCGCAACAAAAAAGGCATCCTCACTCGCAAGGCTCTCACCAACCTCCGTGCCTTCCTCGACGTCGTCAACTGGCGTCTCCTCTATACTCTCAACTTCGCCTGTGGCTCTCCAGCCCGAGCAGCCGACGAGGCCGATGCCGTCACGCAGATCCTGGGTCCACGCCTCATCGCCTTCATCATCGGCAACGAGCCCGACGGATTCGGCGAAGACAAGTTCTTCCGCGCCAAAGGCTACGATTTTCCCCAATACATCACCGAATGGAAGTCCTGGGCTAAAACGATCCGTGCCACCGTTCCCACAGCCCGCTTCGTCGGTCCGGACACTGAAGACGAAATCAACACCTGGGTTCGCGACTTCGCCCGGCAAACTCGTGGCGATACCATCCTCATAACTAGCCACTTCTACGGCATGGGCCCCGCGAGAGATCCGAGTATGACCGCGACCCACCTCCTCGAAAAATCCAGCCCACGCCTCGCCGAATTCCTCGCCGGAGCCAAAGCCGCATCCGCTGCCGCCGGAGGCACGGCCTTCCGAATGGACGAAGGTAACTCCTGCTTCGGCGGCGGCCGTCTCGGAGTCAGTGATGCCTACGCCTCCGCGCTCTGGGCTGCCGACTTTATGCTGCAAACCGCTTGCGCCGGCATCGTCGGCGTCAACTTCCACGGAGGAGGCATCGGTTTCTACACTCCCATCGAAACCAGCGACAAATCTCCGGCCACACCACGCCCTGTCTACTACGGCATGCAGTTCGCGCAACAATTCGCTGGCCTCAAAATCGCTCCCTGCCCCATCAACATGAGCGAAAACCTCACCGCCTATTACGCGACCGCCAACAATCAAGCCAAGCTAGCCGTCATCAACAAATCCTCAGACGCACTTAATCTCGAACTCCCATCTGCCTTCCAGACTAAACTCACCCAGCAATGGACTCTCGAGGCTCCCTCTCTCGAAGCCAAACAAAAGATCCAGTTCCGCGAGCAAAAAAAATCGCCTGATACCGCCACAAAGAAAGTCGCTGCCTACTCGGCGATAATCCTGCAAATGACTTCTTGAATGATTCGAACGCCTCGGCCCTTCCCCCTAACTAATCCAGCTGTTACCTCGCGCAACTGAGAACTTTGACAGTTGTTCCCCCCGGATTCGTGGGAAAGACTGGTTCGGCAACCATCACCTGCCTGTCATCCTTCGAAAGGAAATCTGTCCATAACTCGGTCAGCTCGTTGGCGAGCGCAACGATATGGAAGAACTTTTCAAAAGCGTAGCAAGCACGACTGCTCTCATCGTCGAAGCTGCGGCGGCGCTCATCATCGCTTACGGAGCGGTGCAAGCGCTTTTTGGTTCAACTGTCGCGGTCGTCGGCAAACACACTGTTGGCAAGCGCAAAGAAGTCTGGCTTTCCTTCGGGATGTGGCTCTTGCTCGGGCTTGAGTTCGAGCTCGCCGCGGATATTATTCGCACCGCCATCGCGCCGACCTGGACTGACATCGGCCAGCTTGGCGCCATCGCGGTCATCCGCACCTTCCTCAACTACTTCCTCGAGAAAGATCTCGAGAAGTACGAGGCTTCAACCGGCCAGGCTCCTAACTCCGAATCCGGGGTTTGACGCCAACCCCAAAGGGGGAAACATGTACGATGACACCTTGCAAAGAATGGCGGAAAACTTCGCCAATCGCCTCACCGGACCGCTTCATTTCCGGCTCCTGATGCAGCCAGCGATGGCCGCATTCTTCGGAATTCGGGACGGCATCAAGGATGCCAAAGTCGGTCGTCCCCCATACTTCTGGACCATCTCTACCGACCCGGCGCATCGCACAGCTTTCCTGAAGGAAGGACTCAAATCCGTCGCTAAGATCCTGATCCTTGCCCTCATCCTCGACGCCATCTACCAATACATCGAACTCCGTTGGTTCTACCCGGGCGAGGCAATTATCGTCGCCTTTGTGCTCGCCTTTATTCCGTATCTCCTCATCCGTGGGCCGGCAAATCGAATCGCCGGTTGGTGGAATTCGCGCCATCCATCGAAATCAGACACAAGGACATCACGATGACCGACGAAATCACCGCTTCCGGCACGGCTATACCAAACTCAACACAACTCGCCGTCGACCGCACCTGGCTTGCGCACGAGCGTACGCTCATGGCCTGGGTACGCACCGCAGTGTCGATGATCAGCTTTGCATTCACGATCTACAAATTCTTCCAGTTTGAGCAGGGCCGGGGAGCCATCGTCAATGAGGGCTTTTTCTCTCCACGAAAATTTGCTCTGGTCCTCGTCAGCGTAGCGCTCATAGCACTGGTTGCGGCCACCATCTCGCATTACCAGAACACCCGCGTCCTGGCCTCTCAACTCAAGCGGCGCTCCACTGCTGTTTTTGTAGCTTTTGTCGTCTGTTTCTTCGGACTCGCGGTTCTAATCACAGCCATCGTCCGCGGTTAGCTGCGACTCAGAAACTGCCCCTCCCAGCTCACCCCCATTGCGTGCGCGAACTCCGCATCTGTATCGAAACTCCCGAAAGCAGTCTCGTAGAGATAGATTCGATTGTCCTTCAGGCTCTCACTCCGTCGGCTCTCCCGTTCAAAATGGTAAAGAACCCACAGCAGAAAGACGGCGCCTGCCAACGCCACCGCGCATATCACCATCGAACCCACAGACAACCCTGGCATCCGACATCTTCCTCCGTATACAAGCCAATTACAGCCCGGCCCACATAACGGAGTCGTAAGAAGGTCATAGAAAAATCGTAATCAAATTCTGGCGTCCACCTATTCAGTTCACTGAGATCGTCATCCCGCAGGAAACGTGGGAACATACATCAGGTTTCCTACAAATCTATAGGTCGCCGAAAGTTCGCTACTTGCCGTCTGCAAGCAGAGCATCGGCAGCCCACAGCACCGGCGCCTGCCCATGAAAATCCCCTGTCCGTCGCTTCCGCGCGTAGTAGTATGCCAAATCATCCTTCTTCCCGGTCCCTTCGCAAACCTGGGTCACATCGTTGTTCTGGTCCACATACCCCACCACCGCGAGCCAGCTCTTCCGAGCCGCCGGCCCATACGTGGCGGCATCCAGCCAGCCATGCTTCACGCCCATGATCATCGCGAAGCTGAACATCGCCGAGCTCGAACTCTCCGGCCACGCATCGTCTTTATCGATTAGCTGCCGCCACATCCCATCCTTCCCCCGATACTTCAGCAGCGTGCTCATCATTAATTTGTAACCCTTCATAATTCGCGCGCGATCAGGATGATTCTCCGGCAGCGCGCTCAGCATCTCCGCCATCCCCGCAGCAACCCAGCCATCACCGCGTCCCCAGAAGAACTTCACATCCGGAGCATGGAAGAACAATCCATTTGGCTGCTGCAGCCTATCCAGGTACGACACCATCTCCTTCGCATCGCGGTCAAGATATTTCCTGTCCCCGGTCGCTCGATAAGCCTCAAGCTGCAACATCGCCAGCATGTACATATCGTCGATCCAGTACCGTGTCTCCCCCGACAAACCATCCGGTTGGGGACTTTCCCACTGTCGGTCTGCCCACCAAACACCCTCCTTCAAAAACTTTTCACCCTTCGTCTGCCGTGCAATCTCCAGTGGCACCACACCAAAGATGGAGTCATCGACATGATGCCTCTCTGGTCGCCGTTCTGCCTCCGCGCCGCCGGGCATCAGCGGTTCAAATTTTTTGATCAGCTCCTGCCGCAGAGCATCGTCATGCGTCAGCTCAGCAAACCGCAGCGCTCCATACCACGTGCATACCTCGGAGTAGTGAATCGTCTTAGTGTACTGGTGCGGACTCGTCACAAAATGATCTGCTAGCTTTTTCCCCACCTCCTGTGGCCCGACGCCTGCAGGCCAATCCAAAAAATAGCTGCTCTGCGCATGGGCAGTCTGCATGGAAGCCAAGATCGAACCGGCAAATAAACATCCAAGCATGCTCATTCTTGAAATCATCTTCCCCACCCAGTCCTTTTCAATATTTTGAAACACCATGCACTCAGGCGAACAACATCGCTGTCCAAAGTATCAGAAATCAGCTTTGGTTCGAGTCCCAATTCCCGATACGGGAATACGCTCAACCGCTCTTGTTCGTATCGTGGCCCTCTGGTTTGCCGTTCGTCGAGCTCTGCGGTTCTGCTTCGAGTTCAAAAGAGTGTCTGAATCAATATGCGGGAGCTAAATCTCCCGTTTTGAATCTGACCTACCAGAGGGTAAAGCAAAGCCGGGTCGGAAAATAGGTAGAATTGCTCCAAGCTAGCAAAATGAGGCAGCACGAATGCGGCGAGTCAGAGAGAGTCAATCATGTCGACTGATCAGCTCTGGAAACCCACTCCATTTACCATCGAACTCAAAGTCGGCAAATCTCCGGGAACAGTCATCTTCCGTCTCTGCGGACCCTTCACTGCGCGATATGTTCGGTACCTTGACACCCATTACCCTTCATAATCTTCTCACCTTCCAATCGAGCCCCGTCGAGGAGCAGACTACCCTGAACATCGTCGATCTCACTGGCGTTCCCTACATGGACTCCATGGGACTCGGCAGAATCGTCACTCATCTCGTTCACTGTCAGGGCAAAGGCATCGCATGATCGCCGCTGGCTTAACTCCGCGCGTTCACGAGCTCTTCCTCATGACCAAGGTCGACACAGTCATTCCTACCGCCGCCACTGTCGAAGAAATCGACGTTTAATAGCCCGCCGATGGATCAGTTGGCTCGGGATCGCGGCCAATATGCCTTCGCTCTTCTTATCGAGATTGAATTCTAGGTGCTGGCGAGCACTCAGGATCTCCTCTCGAGCAGTTTTTTTCTCACACCGGCAAAATTTTGAAGTCTCTTCGCAGCAATCGCTCATCACATAGAGGCCCGGGAAACACGAATGGATATCTCGGCTGGCTGATCAGCGAATGCATGAATCGTTCAACAAAGCAAAGGAGATTCCATGCCCAAATTAACTAATAAGGTCGCGCTCGTAACTGGTGGTTCACGCGGTATTGGTGCAGCAATCGCAAAGCGCCTCGCCTCCGATGGAGCGAGTGTAGCTATCACCTACTCCAAGGACTCCAGCGCCGCCTCCGCTGTCGTCAAAGCCATTGAAAGCGCGGGGGGAAAAGCCATCGCCCTCCAGGCGGACGCCGCCGATGCCAACGCCATCAACGCCGCTGTCGAAAAGACGGTCGCGGCCCTCGGCGGCCTCGACGTCCTCATCAACAACGCCGGGACCGCCATTCCTAAAAAGTTCGAAGACACCACGCTCGAAGAAATGAATTACATGATCGACCTCAACTTTCGCGGGGTCATGGTCGCCACACAGGCAGCGCTCAAGCACCTGAAAGATAACGGCCGCATCATCAACATCGGTTCCTGCGTCGGCGAGCGCCTGATGACTCCCGGCCTTGTCGCCTACTCTGCCACCAAGGGAGCCGTTAAGATGTTCACTCAGGGCTTATCCCGCGAGGTCGGAAGCCGCGGCATCACCATCAACAACGTTCAGCCCGGCCCCATCGACACCGATCTCAACCCCGCCGCAGGCGATTGGGCAGCACCGCAAAAAGCCGCAACCGCGCTTAATCGCTATGGAACCGTCGACGAAGTCGCCGCGCTGGTATCTTTCGTCGCCAGCCCGGAATCCTCCTACATCACCGGCGCAAATCTCACCGTCGATGGCGGAACAAACGCCTGAGCCAAGGCAACTCACTTGGCATCAGCAGAAACTTTCGTTGAGAAAGTAACGGGAGAGCCGGATGCCAGAGAACCAGTCTTGCGCAAGGGCACGGCTTTAGCCCTGCCGTAAAAGCAATCATTAATTAGCGGCTTTAGCCACTGAGCTACGCTCTCTGCACAAGAAGAGCATTCAACACAATTAGGAGAGAAAACTCATGATCACCCTCCAGAACAGATCCGCGCTGGTAACCGGAGCATCTCGGGGAATTGGTCGCGCCACAGCGCTAGCACTCGCAGAAGCTGGAGCACACGTCCTAGTTCACTATGGTCGGTCCGCGCAGGAAGCGGAATCTATCGTCTCCGCAATTAAAACAAAAGGCGGCCGCGCCGACAAACTTTCAGCCGACCTCGCAACTCCGGCAGGCGCAACTCTGCTCGCCGAGCAGGTCCGCTCCATCATCGGCGATCGGCTCGACATCCTCGTCCTCAACGCCGCAGTAAGCAAGGCAGCACGTATCGCCGATCACACCATAGAAGATATTGACAATCTCTATGCGACAAACGTCCGCGGCCCGTTTCTTCTCGTGCAGCAACTTCTTCCGCTTCTCGGTGAAGGTTCAAACATCGTTGCCATCACCTCCGCCGTAGCCCGCACGGTGGTGGGCAAGCCTGGTCTCGAGAATCCATCAGTTCTCGCCTATGCTTCAACCAAAGGAGCACTCGAAACTCTCGTCAAAAACTGGGCTGCCATCCTCGGTCCTCGCGGCATACGCGTCAATGCAGTCGCTCCCGGAGTCATTGACACCGACATGTCGAACTTCACCAAAACAGAAGCGGGCCGCGAAGTCGCATTAGCAATGCAGGCATTAAAGCGAATCGGCAAACCCGAAGACGTTGCCGACGTCGTTGCTTTCATCGCATCCGACGCCGCACGCTGGATCACCGGCGCCAGCATCCCGGTCGACGGTGGCTCAAAGCTCTAGTTTCGTCGCCGCAAGCAATCTGAAACTACTTCACACCTCCCGCAACAAGGCATCCGCTGCCCACGTCACAGCGGCCTGCCCATGGAAGTCCCCTGTCTTCCTTCGTCGTGCAAAGTAGTAAGCCAGATCATCTTTCTTATTGGTCCCCTCGCATACCTGCGTCACATCATTGTTCTGGTCCACATATCCAACCACTGCAATCCACGCCTTCCGAGCCGCCGGCCCATAAGTCGCCGCATCCAGCCATCCGCGTTTCACGCCGGTAATCATCGCAAAGCTGAACATCCCCGAACTCGAGCTCTCCGGCCAAGCCTCGTCATGGTCGATCAGCTGCCGCCACATCCCGTCCTTGCCCTGATACTTCAGCAGCGCACTCATCATCAATTTGTAGCCCTGCATGATCCGCGCTCTGTCCGGATGATTCTCCGGCAGTGTGCTCAGCATCTCTGCCATTCCCGCCGCAACCCATCCATCCCCACGCCCCCAGAAGTACTTCACATCCGGCGCGTGATAAAACAGCCCATTCGGCTGCTGCAACTTATCAAGGTAAGCCACCATCTCCTTCGCGTCCCGATCCAGATATCTCTTATCCCCGGTCGCACGATAAGCCTGAAGCTGCAACATCGTCAGCATGTACATGTCGTCAATCCAGAACCGCGTTTCATCCGACAAACCATTCGCATCCGTGTTCTTCCATTGGTCATCCGCAAACGTCTGCCCGAATTCGACATACTTCTTATCCTTCAACTGCCGCCCAACCTCAAGCGGAATAATCCCAAAGATCGCCGCGTCCACATGGTGCGCATGCGGAACCCGCTCTGTCCCTGTTCCGCCCGGCAGCATCGGATCCAGCCGCTCCACCAGCTTCTGTCGCAGCGCATCGTCATGCGTCAGCTCTGCAAACTGCAGCGCTCCGTACCAGCTCCCCGCCTCCGCATAGAAAACCGTCTTCGTATACTGCGTCGGACTCGTCAAAAAATGTTCCGCTAACTTCTTTCCCACCTCTTCCGGAGCCACGCCCGCTGGCCAGTTCGAAAAATAGCTCTCCTGCGCAGAAGCGACGCACACGCAACCTGCAACCAGACATCCAGCCAACACCATCCCACGAATCATTCTTCAAATCCCCGATTCTTATAAGTTCCAACCGGGGCCATTTTAAGCAAAATAAAGTTTCAACCTTTGACATTCCAAAATCAGGCAGGGAAAACCCACTGCGACGCAAGGAAAGCCACGTCACCAGCGGGAAACAGAGATACGATTGCGCGAAGCTAGCTGCGAACGATCTCCGCCTTCACCCCTGTGCTTCCCGCTGGAACTCGCAATCGCAGCGACTTCGCTCCATCAGGTTGGAATTCCTTCGTCTCTCCGCCACAAATGATCTTGTACCCGCCTGCAGGCAAGCCCGTAACCGAAAGCTGTACCTCACCATTGCTTGCGCTTTCGGTCTCCACTACGAAAAGAAATCTCTGCTGATCAGTGGACCATTGGATTGGCTGTTCTTTCGCAAACCGCGCACCGGTTAATTCAAGATCGACTCGCTGTTCGGCGGTACGCAAGTGCAGGCGTCGGCGTACGCCATCGCGCGGAACGATATGCAGCGACGTCTTCTCTTCATGCATCTCCCCGCCAAAGCAGAATCTCCCAAAAACTGGATCGTCCGCAACGATCGTCGCAGCGGTCCTCAGCGCCCCGCAATAACCCAGATCCGTTTCGGAAGAGTAATACCACGGACCGCGGTGATGCGGTTGTCCAAGCCAGGTCATGCCATAAGCCGCTGGCTCGAACCCGCCACCCGTTCCGCCATCATTGGCCTCACCCGGAAACCAATATCCAAACCCGGTCTCCCGCGTGCCTGTATTCATCAACGACCATGCGCTCAGATAAGAGGCATAACCAAGCCGAATCGTAGCGTCAGGCTCACGACGATCGTACAGTGCATGGTTTAGTACCCCCCAGCCACCCATCGGCGACATGTACGTCAGCGTGAACGCATCGCCCGCTCCAGCGCGATAGTCGCTACCGTAGTAGTAATACGCCTTCTCGACAACGCCGCGGCAGAACAGATTTGCGCGAATCTGCGTCAGCGCGAAAGCTGAGGCAGCCTCCGGAGTAATCCCAGGCGTTTTAGGATGATCGAGCGCATACCGCGCGATAGCCTGTGTCGACTCGAAGCCCGTCGAATCAAACGCATACTCCGAACCAAAGAGATTCGGCCCGCCGCTCACGAAGAACTCCACCTTCTTCTCCCAATGCCCACGGAGCTGCGCAGCTTCATCATGCTTGCCTACAAGGTCCAGCTCTTCGACCAACCGCGGAATCACGACCTCGTTATAAAAACCAGTCTTGTACGCCGACCACTTCGTCACCAGCATGGGGATCGTAAACATGCCGAGTGCCGTACCGTATGCCCGTTCCAAATACATCGCCTTATCCAGCTTCATCTTCATCCCCGGAAAGTCACGGGCAATCCGATACATGTTGAAGTACATCACCACGATGTGCGGATAGTCGTAGGGCCGCCAGATGTGCCGCTTGCCCTTGTTTCCCGGATCGCTGCTGTCCCGATTCTGCTTCCAGTCAGGAATCCCGTAGATACCGTAGCTATCGCTCTCCTCCGTCGTGCGCTGCAGTCCACCCCACACGAAGTGTTCAATATAGTAGTCCAGCGCTTCAACCTCAGCAGCATTCGGAAACTCCGCATTCTTGCTCGCCAGATAAGCTGGCTTGCTCAGCCCGGGATCGTCGCACGTTACCTCATAAATTCTCCATCCCTGGATGCGGTCATAATTATCCGGTCCCAGTTGCACCTGTGAGTCCATGTTCCACTCCGCAAGCAGACCGTCGTACCACTTGCTCGAGTCACGAACCTGGTTCTTCTTAATGAACGCAGCGCGTTTGTGAATCAGCGTCTCCAGCGGCTCAGCCGCAAAGAACTCCAGCCGCGTCACTCGACCCGCGCCGTGATTCACCGTCAGCATGTTCTCGCCCAACCGTTCAAATTTAATGCGATAAATCTTGCGCCCATCCCTCTCACCCAGAGATTCAATCTTCGTCTGCTCGGGATGTTCCCCAACAAGGCTCTTGACCGGCTCATGCGACCGGATCGCGACACAGGTAAACAAATCCGCCGGCACCGTCATTCCCGGCGCAATCTCCACATCAATCGATCCCGCATCTACCAGCCGTTGCCGCACACCGGCATAATCCTTCGCCCACGCCAGTTGGAACGCATACGATCGGTCCGCCCCGGTTTTACCTGCGGGCGCCAGCGTTACACTCGTACGCGGCTGACGCCACCGGCCTCCATTGGCGTGCACCATCTCCCCCGCAGCAGCCGAGTGTATATACACCCGATAAGCAGGACGCATTCCCTGCCCACCTCCTTGCCCAAAAGGAGTGCGGTCCCAGTATTCCAGCGAGGTCTCAGCTTCCGGCGTCATCACCAGGTATGGCCCAACACTGTTCGAGCGCATCCAGAACAAAAACGATCCGTGTCCAGAGACAAAACTGTGCTTCAACACCGACGCCGTAGGCGGCTCTTTCCCATTGAAGCTCGAGTGCATCGGCAGCGGCAAAGCCACGTCCCCGACCTCGATCGGATCCGACGACAGATTCGCCAGCGCAATTGTCCAGCGCAGCACCTCACCCTGTGGCTCCAGACGAACTATGACGCCAACAGCCTCGCCGCGGTCATCCTGCGCACGATAGCTCCCAGCCGAATTCTTTGACGCTGCATCCCCGGTGCGGAAACTCCGCCATGGACCATTCGGACGTCGCCACGAAATCTCCACGTGACCGAGTTTCTGTCCCGTTCCAACATAGTTCGTCTCAAACGCATCACCGGCAAAACGAAGACTGGTCAGCGCAGTTCCATCAAACTCAAGCAGAAACGGCGACCCACCCCCAATCGCTGCCGAATCTGATGCCTTGCCGCTCTCCGCTGCAAGCGCAAACGAAGGAAGAGAAGTCTTGGCCGCAAAAGTAGCAGCTCCCAGCAAAAACTCACGACGGTTTGCAGCCACAGCCACCTCACATGTAGACAAGAAATGTATACAGATTTGTATTCAATATTAGCAAACAAAAACGCTCCACCATTGACCTCGATAACTAGGAAGACCTCTTTGCGTTAGAAGTTGAAGCGAAGAGCAAGTTGAAGCTGCCTCGGGTCTCCTACACCGACACGAAGGAAGCCGCTGAAATCGAAGAGAGCCGGGGAACTGAGCGGGTTGAGATTGTTGGTGTTATTGAAAGTGTTGAAGAGTTCGACGCGTGGAACCAGTTCGAACTTGTTGTCGTGGAAGTGGAACGGGCGGGCAACGCCAAAGTCGAAGACGAAGAAGGCATTATCTTTGCGGAGGTGGTTGCGTCCGCAGTCGATCCCGTTAACAAAGCGCGTTGCAGAGTTGTTGAAACTGCAGGGAGCTCCGCCGCCGGTACCGTTTACGTTGTCGGTCTCAGGTTCGGCAGAGTGCTGCTGGATGCGGAACGTGCCCTTGAAGCCAAACGGAAGATCGCCCAATCCGTAGGCGTTGAACTTGTGCGCTTCGTCGCGGTCCGAGAGCGAGTACTCAGCCGCCAGATTGTAGAGATTGGCGTAGCGGAAGGTGAAGGGGTCGCGTTCGTTCGAATCGTCGTCGTAATCTTTCGAATAGGTGTACTGCGCCTCGAACTGGAAGTGGTGGGAGAAGCGCTTCCGTATGCCGAAGGTAATGCCTCGATAGAGCGACTTGGCATTGCTGATGGTGTTCGTGATGGCCCCGAGATTTGCAAATGGCCCAGGTGCAAACACCCCAGGACATTGTTCCGTGCTACCCCCGATGTAGCAAACCGTATCGGCATTCCCGGACGTACCACTTCTGCCTGGAAGAACTGCGGGACCGACGTTGGGATCGAGAAAACGCGTCAGGTACACAGCCTTTGAATCGGCGAAGTCTATAAACACTGCGTAGTCCTGACCGAGTTGCTGCTCGTAGGCGATATCGTAGGCGTAGATGCGAGGGTTGTGATAGTTCTTATCAAAAACGGTGACACCCGCTCCGACGCACCCCGAGATAGGGCAGCTGGAGGGAGGAAGAATATTCGGATAGGTAGGATTGCCTAGTCCGGAGAACTCTGTCAGGGTTTGTTGCTGCACGCCATTGGTCGTGATCGCGCCTACCTGGGTCAGCATATTCTGCCGCGCGTTGAAGATGCCTGCGCTGCCGCGTAAAACCGATTTGCCGCCACCAAGGATGTCATAGGCAAAGCCGAAGCGGGGTTGAAATTGAGTCGTTTGATTGGGAAGATACCCGGTAGATGGGAACGACGGATTCGAAAGGTATTGGCCGTACAGAGTCTTCGCGGGCGTGATGACAGGATTAGGGAAGAACTGCGCCTCCCAGCGAAGACCGTAGTTAAGCGTCAGCCGTGAGGCGATCTTCCACGTGTCCTGAAGGAAAACCGAAGGCTCCTCATTTGCGATATTCGAGTAGCCGGCTTGTTGAACTGTCTGTCCTGGCTGCGTCCCTGCATCCTGCAGGTAGAGGGCAAGCGGGCTGTTGCCTAAAGCCCCGCCCGGGCATGGCGTCGTGGAGACGTAGGTTCCGTTGGGGCACTGCACTGTGTTCGGACCGAAGCCGTTGCCCGCGCTCACCGGAGTTGCGTAGTGCAGGAATCCAGACGTCCCGGTGAAGATGTAGCGTCCAAGAGCGAAACCGTCGAAGATCTGCACGTTGTGACTGTAGAGATATTCGGCGCCCATCTTTAGAGTGTGCTTGCCGAGAACCAGCGAAAAGTTGTCCTTGAAGTCGAGATGGTAGAACGTTTCGCTCGCGCCCGGTCCGAGGAAGAACGGCTGGCCGAAGCGAAACGATGGAAAGAAGCCGACGCCGGTATCAGGTACCGCGGAGGAGTTGATGGCTGAACGCGGTCGCGTCTCATGTCCGAAGGTGAAGTGCGCCTCGTTCAGGCGGCTGGGACTCAGGGTTGAGACCAGATTGAAATTGACCGTCTGAATATGGGCTGGGCCTTCGATGCCGTTGGCGGTCGTGCCGTAGGTGGCAACGTCAAAGGTCTGGTTGGGGTTGTTCGAGTAGTCGAAGTTGTACGAGCCGAACAGCTGATTTTTCGGGTTGATGGTGTAGTCCATGCGACCGAAGAACGCGCCGTTGTGGACAACGTGATCGACCGGGACACCTTCGTTTTCATTGAAGGTAGCCTTGTAGAAATTGACTAACACCTGACGTTGACAGTCGCCGTTGGCGTCGATCTGGGCGTCGGTGATATTGGAGCGGAACACAGGATTGCTGACAGGGCAGGGAGCAGAGCCAAGACTGCTGGCGTTGTAAGCACTCAGGTTGAGGCGCTGCAGGTTCTCGTTGATGCCCTCCGCCGCCGCAAAGTAAAAGAGCTTGTCCTTGATGATCGGCCCGCCGATGCTGCCGCCGTACTGTTCGCGATGGAAGTCGATAAGCGGGGTGCCGTCGGAGGTGGCTGAAGTCATTGCTTCCAGCCGTTGATATTCAAACAGGCTGCCGTGGAGCGCGTTAGTGCCGGATTTCGTGATGACGTTCACGACGCCACCGGCGGTTCGTCCGAACTCAGCGTTGGCTCCGCTGGCCACAACCTGGAATTCTCTGACTGCTTCGAGCGTGATGTCGACCGCGGCGCGCTGGCCACCCGACTGTTCCCCAAAAAATCCATTGTTGTAGTCGCCGCCGTCGAGGCTGATGTTATTGAAGATGCCGCGCTGCCCGTTAATGTTGATCTCGTCGCCGTCCGGTCCCTGCACGATACTGACGCCGGGGGTCAGAGTCAGAAAGTCCTCGAACTTGCGCCCCAGCACCGGCGTTTGAGCGATCGTCTGCTCGCCGAGAGTAGTGTTTGACGTGCTCGTGACAATGTCAATTAGCGGCGCGGAGCTCACCACGATCGATTCGCTCGTTCCGGCAACCTGCAGCGTCAGCCTCAGAGAGATGGTGTGGCCTACGGTGAGGTTCAGGTTCTCCTGGATGGTGGTTGAGAACCCCGTCATCGTAATCCTCACAACATAGCGCCCAGGTTGCAGCGATAGAAATTCGAAGTGGCCGGATCCGTCGGTAACCGTGCGATGAACGATCGCGGTGTCAACCTCCTCCGCCTCAACTGCCGCTCCAGGGACCAATGCGCCTTTGGCATCGGCGACATCGCCTTGAATGCTGCCGTTGATCGCCTGTACCTGGGCTGAGAGGATGGACAATCCGATCCCTGACATCAGGACCACGGAAAGAGAAAATCTCCTGGCAAGACTTGTCATGGCGGCTCTCCTGCAAAGAAGTTCCAGTGCAACGTTGTCTGGGTGCGGCAAAGTCTGAGGTAACTGTCCGGCAACGCAATTCGAGCAGACTGCGAGGTTCTGGGATGTTTAGGGCCGACTCGTTCAGTAAGAGCGAGTACATTTCCAGATAGGCGGAACAAAGGAGCCGATTCGCGCTCCTGCAAGTAGTTACTCCCGGGGCGGGTGCTTTGCTTTGTGAAAGACATTATCACGTCTGGAGAGCATTTAGCAGTCCGTTGGTCACGATTCTTGACCTGGCTTACAACGTCATAGTTCTGCCTTTCGGGCGCCACACCACAAAATTGTTCCTGCATTTACGGTTCTCTATGCGAAAATCCTCAGGTCACACTCATCCGGCATTCGTTATCCCCTGGAGCTCCCCACATGCCTGAATCCGAAAAGATTCTTCGCTTTGAAATCGAACCTGACGGGTCCACCGCCGTAGTCAAATGTCACGGCAGACTGGTGCTGGGTACCTCCGAAGAACTCTACCAGGCAGTCAAACCTCTACTGCCTCGGTCAAAAGTAGTGGTCGTGGACCTGGCAGACCTCACCTATGTGGACAGCATGGGCCTCGGCACATTGGTGCGGCTCTACGCCTCTGCCCGGCAAGAAGGATGCGAGTTCCAGTTGCTTCATCTTGGCAAGCAACTTCGCAATGTGTTGAAGATGACGAACCTCCTTTCAGTCTTCGGCCAGGCAGAGGATCACGGCGTCACTATCGCCTGATAGCTGACCGGAGCCTCTTACTCCGCCAGCACAGAACGATTGTCTTCAGCAAAAAGCTTCTCTAGCATGGCTTCATGCTCAAGCGCACCGTTCTACTCTTGTTCCTTTGCACCAGCATGTCTTTGGCGCAGGGGAAAATGGCTTTCACGGTTTCGATGCCACAACCGTCCAATCACACCTATCATGTGAGATTTCGTTGCGAAGGTTTACAGGGAGAGTTGCAGGACTTCAAGATGCCGCAATGGTCGCCGGGCTACTATGGCATCGGAGACTACGCGCGCAACGTCTCCAACTTTCACGCTAAGGGCGCTGCCGGTCACGAACTTGCCTGGGAGAAAGTTACGAAGAACACGTGGCGCGTCGTAGCGGAGAATGCTCCGGTCATTGTCCTCGAGTACGACGTCTTCGGAAACACTTCTTTTGCAGCCAACAACTATCTTGGCGAAGACCGCGGCTATCTGTCGCCCTCGGGTCTCTTCATGAACCTTGCCGGGCATCTGCAACACCCGGTCACTGTGGCGATACAAATGCCATCAAACTGGAAAGTGATATCGACGGGACTGGAAGCCGCACACGCTCAGGCCAATACATTCGAGGCGCCGGATTTCGACGTACTCTACGATTCACCGATTCTCATTGGCAATCAGGAACACCTGCAGTTCGAGGTGAAAGGTGTGCCTCACTACGTTGCCATTGAGAATGTGCCTGCGCAGGTCGACCGCACTCAGATGGTCGCAGACCTGAAGTCCATGGTCACCGCAGCAACGCAACTGATGGGACAAGTCCCCTACAAGCGCTATACCTTCCTGATGATGGGACGCGGAGGTGGCGGCATCGAGCACGCCAACTCCTCCTCGAATCAGTTCGATGGGACGAGTCTAACGACGCCCGCCGGATACCAGCGCTGGCTAAGCTTCATCTGCCACGAATATTTTCACAACTTCAACGTGAAACGCATTCGTCCTCTAGCGCTGGGACCCTTCGACTACGATCAGGAAAATCTTACCAACATGCTCTGGGTCTCCGAGGGATTGTCCGTCTACTACGAGGACCTTGTTCTGGTCCGTGCCGGACTGATGTCGAAAGACCAGTATCTTGCGAAAATGGCGGCCGCAATCGGAACGTTTGAGAACAGCTCAGGCAGACACTACCAGTCTGCGACTGAATCCAGTTGGAACACGTGGAACTCCGGTTCAGGAGTAGCTGGCGATCGCAACACGACCATCTCCTACTACAACAATGGCGCGATGCTGGGCGCGATGCTCGACCTCAAGATTAGGGAAAGCAGCGCCAACCGAAAATCACTCGACGACGTTATGCGCGGCATGTATCAGAAGTACTACTTGCAGAAAAAGCGCGGATTCACCGACGCTGAGTTTCGAGCAGAGTGCGAGAGCGCAGCAGGAACCAAACTCGATGAGCTGTTCTCCTATGCTTCAACCTCAAGAGAAGTGGACTACGAGAAATACTTCGCCTTGTCCGGGTTGAAGTTGACGACGAAATCTGAGGCTGCGCCCGGCGGTTCGATCGGACTCGATACACGCACCGAGGAAGTGCAGCCGAACGAGCTGCCACCTGGACGCGGAGGACGCGGCCGCGGAGCAGCACCCCCGCTCCGGCTAATTGTGACCGATACTGCGGCTGAATCAACGGCCGCTCGTGTGGGATTGCAGCCGGGCGACCGGATCGTCGAAGTGGATGGTGTTGCGGCAACCCCCGTTGTTCTGAATACAGCCATCAACGCAAAGAAACCTGGCGAAACAATTAACCTGCACGTCTTCCGTGTCGAAAAAGAGATGACAATCGAAGTTGAAGTAGCTCCAAACGTCAAACGTACCTTCGAGTTATCGCCTGCCGAAGTATCGTCATTCGCTCAACAGGAAATTATGAACAACTGGTTACGGAGGGCCCTCTAAGGCCTTTCGATTTGGGCTCAAACACCGACCGACATCATTCGGCCAATGGCTTCGTCGTCACGCATCTGCGAGTGTTGCCTTGAACAGTCGCTCGCTCTTCCATCGAGAGGATTATTAAATGGATGGCACGAATGAAATGAAAGAGGCACGCGCGTGATCGCGCCGGTCGCGTCGAACACGCTTAATGTGAACGTCTTTACGGCCCCGGGGAAGGCTATGGTCGGCGAACGGCCAAGACCTTTTGGTGAGCCGCTCGGATTTGACCCGGCAACGTCGACGTTGATCTTCGGCGAGCATAAAGCAGTACTGGTGGATGCCATGACCACGGTGGCTGAGGCCGAGGCTCTCGCGGACTGGATTGCGCTGCATAACCGGAACCTGGAGACAATCTATATAACACATGCGCATTTCGACCACTTCTACGGTTTGAGCGTTCTGCTCGACCGTTTTCCACGCGCTCTGGCGATCGCGGCGCCCAAAGCGGTCAAGAGCATACAAATGTATCTGTCTCTCCCGGTGCAGCAGTTAGCCCGCCGAATGTTTCCCGGGCAGATACCCAGGAAATTGGTTGGGCCCGAGCCCTATGAAGGCGACACCTTCACGCTTGAGGATCACGAGTTGCGCATCATCGAGCAGGGTCGCACTGATTGTCCCGATTCGACGTCGCTCTATGTTCCATCGATCGGCCTGATCGTCGCTGGCGACGTTGTGTACAACCAATGCCGCATGTATGTCGGCGATACCACGCCCGAAAGCCGATAGAATTGGATTGCGGCGCTGGACCGGTTGGCGGCGCTAAATCCGGTAGTTGTTGTCGCCGGTCACAAGAAGCCTGGCGCGCCCGACTCTCCCTCGGCGATCCAGGACACCAGGGCTTACCTGCAAGACTTTGATCGGTTACAGAAAACCGCTAAGTCTGATCAGGATCTGTTCGATCAAAATGACGGACCTATATCCGCATTGGGTAGCGAATCAGTCGTGGTTGATGTTCGGATTCCCCGTGGCATAACTCACCGATTTCAAAGAGGAGCACAAAATGGCAATAAAAGGAAAAGTCTTAGTGCTGGTCTCGAGCGGTTACGGCCTACCCTTGAAAGATGGCAAGGTTTACAAGGGCGCCGGCTACTACCTCAACGAGCTGACGGTTCCGGTTCGAGCACTGATGGGCGAGGGCTACGAAATCACCTTTGCCAACCCCAAAGGCAATGCGCCGCAATTGGATCTTCATTCCGCTGTGCCTGACTTTTTCGGTGGGGACGAGGGAAAGCTTCAGGACTATATGAGATTTCGCGACAGCCTGACTGGGCTCGAAAATCCGAGCCGAATCTCCGATGTCATTGCATCTGGCCTGGATCGATATGACGCTGTCTTCGTCCCCGGCGGCCATGGCCCAATGGAGGACCTTCTAGATGATCCCGACGCCGGTATTGTGATGAGGCACTTTCATGAAACGTCCAAGCCGACGGCGTGCCTCTGCCATGGCCCCATTTCACTGCTCTCGGCACTTCCGAATTCGAAGGAGTTTGTCGCGGCGTTGTCGGCGGGCGATGCGGCTGGAGCGCACGCAAAGGCTGAAGGCTGGATCTATGCCGGATATAAGATGACAATCTTTTCGACAGCGGAAGAACAGCAGCGCGAGCCGCTTGAGATTGGCGGCAAGGTTCTCTTCTACCCGGACTTCGCCTTGCAGACTGCGGGCGGTGACGTAAGTGTGCTCGCTCCATGGAAGAGCTACGTCCTTCAGGATCGCGAATTAATCACAGGCCAGAACCCGTTCTCTGATGAGGCGCTTCTGAAACTTCTTTTGCCAGCACTCGAGAAGAAGAAGTCGGTTTCAGCGACCCAAGAATCGGAGTCTTGACGACTTCTCCTTACTCATCCTGTCTCGATGAACACGCATTGGCGATCTATCGCTAAGTATTAGTGATTTGAACAAATGATGTAAATTCCCAAACCGATGAACACGACCGGCACCAGAAGGTGCCCAATACGGTTCGCAGCATTCAGGATGAAAGGGCGGTTTCCAACCCACCTCGCGATAATGCACCACACGGCAACAAGGAACCCATATGAGATCAAGATCAACCGAAGGTGCTGTAGATTTACCCAAAAAAAGGGGATATACATCGCTAGATTGTCTGCTCCGTTAGACAGGGTTACCAATGCTATCGAAATAAGGCTTTGTCGATCAGGCACGGGTCTCTCCTCTCCGTGCGGCCGAAAAAGTAGGACGACTTGCTTCATCCCTAATCCCAAAGGGACTAAACCAAGTACACGAATCCATTGATGCGGAATTGTGAGTGTCACGTGAAGCCCTGCGCAACTCAGAAGGATGATCGCCAGAAAACCGAGATACTGACCAGCCACGATATTCCTTGTCGGCACGCGACGGGCGAAAAATAGCGTCAGAAGCACGATGTCGTCGATGTTCGTTACTGCGAATGTCGCGACGCTGGCGGCCAAAATCGTTAGAGTGGCGTTCACTTTTCCGAGGTTAGCACCCAATTCAAACTCTCAAAGGCTCGTCTCACGGACCCTATCAACACAGTTTGGCTTTCCGTAGATTTTCTCCCCATCTTTCCACTATTCCCGAACCCGATGTTTTCATCCATACAGCACAAATTCCCAATCCTCTAGCTCCTGCTCACCACAAACCGACTAATCTTCAGATGGAGCTACTGATGCAAATCTCGGCTACAGTGACGAATGAGACTGGACAACATTGCGCGGCTGTGCGGACAGGCAATAACGAGTAGGCCTTGACGGTTCCTGCCAAACAGGAAGGATGCGGTTCGGCCATAAATGGCGTGAGTTGCTATTCCTCGCGCTGGCGACCTGTTATTGCAACGACCTCTATCGCGAAGCAAAGGAACGTGCAATTGAAATCGTCTCGGTCCAGGTCGAGGTGACAGGCCGTTTCGGAATAAAGGGCGCAGCAGCGGAGGATATTCGATATCGAGCCTCAGTCAGAGCGAGGACAATAAAGAGGAAGTGCTCGAGCTTATGAGCCACACGGACTCCGTAGCCGAAATCCAAAACACTCTCAGGCAAAATCGGTCGGTCATACTGAGCGAATGTATCGTGGAGGATGTCACACGTAATGGATTTAACTAATAGCTTGCGATCCCTGCAACCAACTATCGCTTTCAAGCGACTCTGCTCCGACGACCGTAGTAGAGAGCTAAAGCAAGAATTACAAGCGGCATGATGAATTCGGTGACGAGGAAAATGCCAGAGTTGTTAGCGGCGTGATTGTTGTTAATTGTCATCTGCCGAAGGTGCCCGATTGCGTCGCCAAGCAACCAGACGGCGTTTGCAATTGTTGTCGCCAACCAGAAGCCGCCCCGAAACTTCAGACACAAAACGCCTAAAACGCCAACGGTGAGGTCTGCCATCCCGACTTCGTATTCGTAAGGGCTTGTTGACCACCCGATTGACGCCGATGTCTCAACGGGACGGAAGACGTGTGCGTACGCCGTCATCACTCCCATTAAGCCAACGTAGAAGAAGAGCAGATACAGCAGATATGTTCCCGCAATCGCCGCCGCACTGCTCCGGCGTTCGGGTGAGAATGCAAGGTGGACAGATGCGCCCACAACCGCAATCAGGGTAAAGATAACTTGGAACATGCAACCTCCAGAGAACTCCTAAAATGATTCATCTTTCCGGATACCACTGGGTAAACTTGAAGGCCCCAACAAGTGCCAGGACGCTGGTGAGAATCCTCATCTTCGAACGCGGCGGCCGGCTCGCGTCAGGCGACGGTGACTGCAGGATACGATTCGATGTATTCCTCTCCATTGCAACCCTGGTAGACCACCGTGCGCACTTCCAGATTTACTTCATAGCGCACGACACCCGCTCGCCATGAAGCGTTCAGGAACTCCGGAAACGTACTCTCACCAGCCTGATCCACACGAAGCGCCTTGATTAGGGCATCCTCGTCAAAGGCTGGTACATCGACCGCACCATTGACCAAAGGTGCGCCCTGCATGACAACTGGACCTTGCTGCGTCAAGTAGAGGCTCTGGCAGGATGGCAGAGACCAGACGTTATGAATCACACCGGCTCTCCGCAGAACCTCTGCCAGATAGGGGAATCCGCCGACACGGGGACGGCCCGCCGCGGCAACTTTCATGGCCTCCATCAAAGCGTCGATAGCCTTGCTCATGAGATTTCTCCTTATTCAGTTGGGACATCGTGGATGCGGTTACGATCCGCAAGTTTGGCAAGCAGTTCCCGGAGAGTGCTTTTCTCTCTGGCGCTCAGACAATCGAAGTAGCGTGCATCATTTTGGTCAGCAATCTCAGCAAGGACGGGGAGGCTGCGTCGCCCGGCCCGCGTAAGGGAGAGCAGGCGGAACCGGCAATCGCCCTCCTTTGCATCCATTTGAATCCAGCCCTTCGCATCCAGTTTGTCGACGATCTTGGAAACCGCGCCGCGGGTTAATCCCAGGCTGTCGGCCAACTCGCCAGGAGCAGTTTGTCCGCGCTCATGAAGCTCACGCAGAAGCACCCATTCCGCTACCGAAGTCTGCTTCTCTTGGAGGGCACGGGCAAACGATCCTGAGACTGCGTTGGAGACGCGCCTAAGCCAGTATCCAAGATGGCTCTCCAGTTGAGGTACCTGCTGCGCATCTCGTGTAGTAGTTTCCATAGAAACTATAATAATTTCCATGGAAGCTATTTGTCTAGGGTTCTAATGCCCGCGAAGAACAAAGCTCTCTTAAATCGCCTGTCCCATGCTCACCAGAATTCCTGGCGCGGGTTCCGGGATTTGCTCAATTCTTTCATTGCGATCTACGAATTCACGACGCGAGCAAGACCACGGCTACCGTATTTGTGGCCGAGGACTATGTGTTAGCCGCATAAAGTTTGTACGATAGATCCTGAAAAAAAGGCATCGCCAAACAGGTTCTCAAAAGGAATGGGATTTCATGAAGAAAAAGTCAACGACGCGCCGAGACGCCTTGAAGGCCATGGCAGTCTCAGCGGCAGCTTTGAGCATGGGTCGACCAGATCGTGCTGAAGCCCAGGAACAGCCGATCACTATTGCGGGAAAACCGGTGGAGCTCGCGTTGTTCGCGACCAGCCCACAGACTATCCGAATTACTGTTCAATCAATTGAAAATGGCGAGCCCCAAGCGATTTTGCAGGATGGCGCGCTGGTTAAAGCAAGTTGGGGTATGCCCCTGGCCCGTTTGCGAACGCTGCCAGGCACACGCACGCTGAAGAGCGGCAAACTGCAGGTGACGCTATTCGCCAACCCGCTGAAGGTGAGGATCGAGACGGTCGGCGGCCAACTTGTTCAAGAGCTGAAGGTGGACGATGCGTCCGGCAACCTTAGCTTTTCGCTTGGGAGCGGCCCAGTGTTGGGACTTGGCCAGGGAGGACCGCAGTTCGATCGTCGGGGCAGCACAGACCAGATGAGGAGCGGACAGGGGGGCTACCAGCTTGGCACCCACGGAGCGCGTGTGCCAATTCAACTTCTGATCGGCACTTCAGGATGGGGTTGCTTCATTCATCAGCCTCTGGGTGCATTCGATCTGTCCGGAGAAGAGGGCAAGTTGACGCCTGCAAATGGGCAGGGGGCACTGCCGATCGATGTCTTCGTCGTGCATATCGAAGATCCGGTCGAGCTTCCGAAGGAGTATGCGAAGATCACGGGTTTTGCCGAGATGCCTCCTTTGTGGTCCCTCGGCTATCAGCAGTCGCATCGAACTCTAGGTACTCCTGAAGAGATACTCAACGAGGCCAAAATCTTCCGCGATAAGAAGCTTCCTTGCGACGCGATGATCTACTTGGGAACCGGGTTCTGCCCTGAGGGATGGAACACTGACAATGGTGAATTTACCTGGAACTCTAAGGCTTTCCCGGATCCGCCAGCCGCGCTCAAGCAGTTGCACGATGAGAACTTCAAGGTCGTTTTGCATGCGGTCATCGAAGGCCACCGCCTCACAGGTTCGGTCAGCGACCCGTGCACAGCGCCGTCCCTGCCGAGCGGTAAAACGCCCGATGGTCATTGGCCACCGAATCGCCAGGTGAGTTGTTACTGGCCCGTCCATAAGCCTCTAATCGATATGGGTGTGGACGGCTGGTGGCCCGATCAGGGCGATGGTTTCGATGCCGAATCGCGTCTGGCCCGAAACAGGATGTACTTCGAAGGCCAGCAGATGTATCTCCCGAACCGGCGCGTGTATGCCCTGCACCGGAACTCCTATGCCGGGATGCAGCGCTATGCCACGTTCTTGTGGTCCGGTGACATCTTGTCGCGTTGGGAAACTCTTAAGACACACGTCCCAAACGCCATTAATACCAGCCTCAGCGGTATTCCTTACTGGGGCACCGACATTGGCGGCTTCATTCCCACGCAGGAGTACACCGGAGAGCTCTGGGTGCGGTGGTTTCAGTTCGCGGCCTTCAACCCACTCTTCCGTTCCCACGGACGTGACTGGCATCTGCATCTGCCCTGGGGCTGGGATACGGGCGAAATTGGTTTCCCTGAGACCCGTGGCTACAATCCCGATCCGGCGGAGTTGCACAATCCTGCCATCGAGCCGATCTGCAAGAAGTATCTTGAGCTTCGCTACCAATTGATGCCCTATCTCTACTCAACGGTCAAAGAGACCTGTGAGACGGGCCTGCCAATCATTCGCGCCATGTGGCTCCACTATCCCAAGGATGCGAACGCTGTAGCTCGAGGAGATCAATATCTCTACGGTCGCGACATCTTGGTAGCCCCAGTTGTGGAGAAGAGCGCGACGTCGAGGTCTGTTTATCTTCCTCAAGGAACCTGGTTCGATTTCTGGACGCGAACAAAGCAAGAGGGCGGTCGAGAGATTGCACGCGATGTCGATCTGGCGACAATTCCTCTTTATGTTCGCGCAGGTGCCGTGTTGCCAATGGATCCGCTCAGACAATACACAGCAGAGAAAGTAGATGGCCCGATGACGCTCTGGGTTTATCCCGGTGCAGATGGCAAGTCGACTCTCTATATAGACGACGGTGAGACCTTCGACTACCGCAAGGGTAAGTGCACACATGTGGAGATCACATGGAACGATACCCAGCGACGGATCACTCTGCGGCTCCGGGACAAATCGCCAATGCTGCCTCAGGCAAAAAGGAACATTCAAGTGCGCGTGGTTGGTGAAGAGAATCAGAAAGATATCACTTTTGAGGGTCGCCCGGTATCCATCAGGATTTAGGCTTGTACCATCGAAGCTTTAATTACTGACAATCGCTCTCTTCGGAGTCGTTCATAGGTAGAGAGATCAACTTCCACTCACTTATTGTGAAAACCGGTTTTGTTTCGCAAGATCTTTAGTAAGCGATTTCAAACAATCTATCCAGGTTAGGGATCAGTACCGGCAAACATGCTTGTGTTGACCGCATACATCCACACACTCCTCACAAGTCCGCAAAGAAAATATTCGCAAATTACCATCAATTAGGTGCCCGAGCCGAACGACACCATCGTCGCCATCTCCACCCCACCCGGTCGCGGAGGCATTGGAATTGTCCGTCTATCCGGTCCTCGGGCTCGCGCCATCGTCGAACCCCTTTTAAAACTGAAACATCCGCTCTCTTCCGCGCAAGCTCGCTTTGCCGAGATCATTGATTCCACTGGGCAAACTCTTGACGAAGCAGTCGTCACCTTCTTCGAAAAACCCCACTCCTACACCTCTGAAGACATTGTCGAAATCGCAGCCCACGGCTCCCCGGTCCTTCTTGATCTCCTTGTCCGTCAATGCCTTAGCGCCGGTAGCCGCTTGGCCGAACCGGGCGAATTCACCCAGCGAGCCTTCCTCGCGGGCCGCCTCGATCTCACTCAAGCCGAAGCAGTTAGCGATCTCATCGAAGCCACCACGCTCCACCAGGCCCGCCTCGCCGCTCAGCAATTGGGAGGTTCCCTAAGTCGTCAGATAGCCCCTATAAAACAACAACTTACAAGTCTCATCGCCGCACTCGAAGCTGGCATCGACTTCGCGGAGGACGACATCGACACCCTCCGCGCCTCCGAAATCACGCGGCAAATCGAATCGATCCAAACTCCGCTAACCTCCTTAGAACAAAGCTTTTCATACGGCCGAATCCTTCGCAGTGGCTTCACCCTGGCCATTGTAGGCCGCCCCAACGCCGGTAAATCCTCCCTTTTCAATCGCTTGGTCGAGCGAGACCGTGCCATCGTCACCGCCGCTCCAGGCACCACCCGCGACCTCATCACCGAGCACGTCTCCCTCGAAGGGGTCCCCGTCCAACTCGTTGACACGGCAGGACTTCGCGCTTCCAACGACGAAGCCGAATCCCTCGGAATCGCGAAATCCCGCGAAGTCATGGCCGAAGCAGACGTAGTCCTCCTTGTCCAGGATGCAACCACAGAGCCGAATGAGGAAGACGAGCGAACCATCGCCAGTCTCACCAACCGCCCTTACCTCTTGGTGATTAACAAAATAGACCTATCTCCACCTACGTCGATCACCCACCCACAAACCCTCGAGACCTCCGCCAAAACGGGCCGGGGCATCCCTGAGCTCCGCAAAGCTATCCTGGCTCTCATCACCAAAAAAGCCCCTGCAACTGAGAGCGGAATCCTAACCAATCTCCGTCAGCAGCAGGCAGTTATAGCCACCGTGACCGCCCTAAGCCGAGCCCAGAAAGCCGCCGCAACCAGGATCCCCCACGAGATGATTCTCCTCGATCTTTACGAGGCCCTTCGCTCTCTCGACACCCTCACCGGCACCACTACCACCGACGACATCCTCGACCTCATCTTCAGCAAATTCTGTATAGGCAAATAGACCATAAACCAAACGCAATCTATTGTTTAGTGACATCGATCATATTGTCATCCGGAATCCGGTCTATCAGTTTGTTATAAGGGTCGATCCCCGCCCGGGTAGGCATCTGATCCACGACAATTTCAAAAGTCTGATTCGCCTGCGTAATCTTCTCCTTCTTCAAATAAAGCGGTTTCTCCTCGTTCTTCTTTCCAACGAACACTCCGATGTCCATGAGATCGTTCAAGGTCATCGGCGTCTCCTTACCATTCCCATCCGCCGAAACCTTGTGCGACTGCACATTCAGCGTCACCTTATATTTTTTATCCGGCGTCTGCGTTACCGTAGCGCTAACTGCCTTGTTGTCGTAAAGAACGATCGATTCAAACGCATCCGTAATGTAGTACTGCAGCTCCGGAGGAGTCTGTGCCCGTAACGCCTCCACAAACTGCCTCGTATCCGGATAGGCCCCACTCTGGGCATCATTCGCATTCGCATAGCGGTTCTGCAGCAGGAAATTCCGCAGTGCTAGATTCACCTTATCCTCACCAATGTAGTCAGCTAAAGTGAACAAAACATGCCCGCCCTTCTGGTACCAGACGTAAGGCTCATTCTGCACCAGCACCACAGGCCTCTCCTTACGAATCTCCCCGGCCCTCCCGCGAAGATACCCATCCAGCTCATGCTTCAAGAATCGATGCATGCTGTCGTTGCCATACTTCTCTCGCATCACCATCAACGCCGAATACTCCGCCAGCGTCTCCGACAGCATATTCGACCCCTCCACACGCCCGCCAACCAATTGATGCGCCCACCACTGGTGTCCCAACTCATGCGCTGTCACGAAGTAAGTAAAGTCGATATCCTTTGGCTTTTCCAACCGCCCAATAAATCCAATGCCTTCAGAGAAAGGAACTGTATTGGGGAAAGACTGGGCAAACGTCCGATACCGCGGAAACTCCATAATCCGGTACTGCTTGAATTGAAACGGGCTGAAGTTCTTCTCGTAATAAGTAAGCCCTGCCTTTGAAGCAGCGACCATGTCATCCACATCGAACGTGTGCTGTGGAATGTGATAAACCTCGATCGAAATCGGGTTTTCCTTCCCTTGGTAGATCTCTTTCGTAACGTCATAGCGCGCAGAGAGGAACGCAAAGAAATCCAGCGTCTTTACATCGCCCATGTCATAGGTGAAGTAGTGTCGCCCATTCTCATGCCACTCGCGTGTCAGATATCCCGGTGAAATCGCAATCTGGGGCTGGCCTTCCGAATCCGAATCAGAAGTACTGACTGTTGTGTGATAAGTAACCCAGTCTGAAGTCGGCGTGAAAAGATTTGTAACTGACCCAACGGCATCTCCGCGATGAGGAAGTATCTCCTGATCCGGCAACTTCTCTTCCTTGCGTCGCCGAGGATCGTCGATCTCAATATTGTTGTCGTAACCAATCGTCGGGAAGTAGCTGGAATCAAAGAAAGTTCCCGAGTAAGCAAACTCGGGCCGTTCATTGCCATCCTTGAAGCCGTGGCTTGCATAACCGACGTCGAACTTCATGTCGAGCTTCTCGCCCGGTCCCAGAGGCGTGTCCAGCTGATAGATCGTGTAGAGATTACGTGGGCTCGACGACACAGCATGGAACGGTCTATCGAACTTAACATTCGTCACAGACTGAAACTGATTTGTAACGTGAATCTGGTTGATTGGCTGCGGCGTTTTATTTTGCAGTACGAAACGGCCATTCCCGTCAAAGGAACGCCGTTCTGGATAAATATTGATATTCGCGTCGACCGCGACCACCTTAGGCTGCGGAACATTCTCAAACTTCTTGAAGTCGCGTTCGTAGTTCGCCTGAATATGTCGACGGTCCTTTGCCGTCAGATACTCATTCAGTACGTGCGTGTTGTAGTAGTACCAGCAGCCACTGCTTATCACGATCAGCACAAGAACACTGACAGCAGGCATAAGCCGCAGCCAACGTTGCTTTGCCAACCCAAGCCGCGACTTCCATGCATCATCCGAGCCACGCCGTGCCAGTGCAATCGAGATCACTGCCAGAACGGCCATAATCGCCAACCAGTATGCAATTGACCAAAACAGTGCAGCCGCAAAATGCCCATAGCCATTCATGTCTGAATAGATATAGGGCGGCGTTTGGCCCGGCAGATAAAGCGTATTTTCCCATCCGAAGTTGAAAAGAATCGGGGTGATCACAAAGACGCCGATCACAATTCCATGCCCAATAAATTTGTTCGAGACCACCGTCTGAATAAAGAGAGCAAACAGAGCGAAGGTTAGAATCTGTGGGAACGTAATAAAGTAGAGCTCTTTCACGTACTGGAAAATCTCGTAGTGATAGTAGCCCGAGAGCGTTTGCATCAGAATTCCACAGAACATTGTCACTGTCAGCAGAATCAACTCAACAAAGCAGAGAGCGAAAAGCTTCGAAAACCAATCCGTTGTTTCGCTGATGGGCAGTGCATCATGAATACCCGAAAATTGCGTGTCCCGTTCACGCCAGATTAGCTCCGCAGCATATAGCGTCGCCACAATATAGAAGAACAACTGCGCCCCGCCCTCAACGGACTGGAGCATCAGATACGTGACAGGCCAAACGTTGCGATCCGCAAGTTTTCCCGCGAAGTATCCATTGTTGATGGCGATCCCCATCATCAACAGCAGAAGTACCCAGAAAGGAACCTCATGAAGAATATTCGCCACCCTGATTCGCGTAAGCGACGCTAGCTGCGCGAACCTCGTTCCTGGCCCGAAGATCTGATGAACGATTGGCAACCTCGCAGCGACCAGGCTTCGTGGCCGTGCCTCAACAATGTCCTGCTCTCGCGCTCGTGCCGCCCTCTTACCGCTGGACCGCGCTGTCAAAGCCTCAACCGACATCGGGAAGAACTTCCATACTGCAAGTAGGGCAAGCACTCCGATCAAACCCCAGAACAGCCGGTTTAAAAGAAACACACCCTCGGCTACGTGTGGCGACCACGATAAGAGCAGCGAGTTCTTCTCCACCACCGTCCAGTAGCGGGTAATTGCGTCGATATAGCGCAGTCCGATGGGATCAAAGATCGCGGACCAGAAGTGTTCAAGTGACCGCGTCGCTCCGAACGCATTCACGCCGATGATATAAAGCATGAAGATAGCCGCGCCTTGCAGATAAACAATAAAGATCTTGCGTGAGAGCGCCGACACCAGAAAGAAAAGCGATCCCATGAAGAAGATCTGAAACACGACGATCGAGAAAAACGGCTGCAGATACCAAGAGAGATGATTCGGCCCAATGCGCGAATGATCAGCCCATGGCGCCAGCGTCCCAAAGAACTCGCCGACTAGCAGTCCGGAAAAGGCGAACACCGTAGCGACAAACGATCCAGCCCATCGCCCGCCGAGATAAGCAAACTTCGAGATCGGCTTCGTAAACAGAATCTGAATCGTATCCCGCTGAAAGTCTCGTAGGATTGACGTTCCAAAGATCGCCGCAATCACAATCAAGCCGAAAAAGGTAACGCCAATATCGTTCAGAATGTTGGCATACGGGCCATTCAGCAAAATCTTTCCATTATTGTTGCCAATGGGGCCAAAGTTCTCACTCGCAACATCGAGAAAATTGAACACGGCCCAGAGCAGAAAGTAGATATAAGTCGAAATACTCTTAAACCGAAACTTCATTTCGAAAGTGAAAAACTCCCAGAACATAGCCATGTCGTTATCTCCTGTGCTGGGTTAGTTCTTCGCCTGGTTGGCGAGATTGAGGAAGTACACATCTTCAAGCTCCGACTCGACCGCACGGAAACCATCGCCAGGACTCGAATCCGCATGGACTCGAACCTCGTGCAATCCGCCGACGAGGTGGGTCGACACAACTTTGAACGTTGTCTCCAGCGCGCGCAGCTCATCATCCGTTGCTACCACCTTCGACCAGATCTTTCCGCGCAGGGAATTAAGAGCCTCCGTCGGAGCACCCTCCAGCAGCAATTGGCCATTCGAGATAATCGCCATTCGCGGGCACAATTCGCGAACATCATCGACAATGTGTGTCGACAAGATCACCGTCACATTCGATCCGATCGAACTCAGCAGATTCAAAAACCTGTTCCGCTCTGCCGGGTCCAACCCCGCTGTCGGCTCATCCACAATGATCAGCTTCGGATTCGCCAACAACGCCTGCGCAATTCCGAATCGCTGCTTCATGCCGCCGGAATATGTACTGAGCGCCTTTTTGCGCGCGTCCCAGAGATTTGTCTGTTGGAGCAGCGCCTCCACCATCTGAGTTCGCTCGGTCTTGTTCGTGATGCCCTTCAGAATCGCGAGATGGTGCAGCATATCCAGTGCCGACATCTTCGGATAAACTCCAAACTCCTGCGGCAGGTACCCCAGAACTCTCCGGACCTCATCCTTCTGCGTCAGAACATTCAACCCATCCAGCTGAACCGAGCCCGAGTCGGGATCCTGCAGTGTCGCCACCGTGCGCATCAACGTGCTCTTGCCCGCTCCATTCGGCCCGAGCAAGCCAAACATATGGTTGCCAATTGTTAGAGAAAGGTCTTTCAAAGCGCGAACGCCATTCGGATAGGTCTTCGATAGACCTGTAATTGTGAGTGCCAAGGAAGGTGCCTCCAGAGAACGGATTCAAGCCTTTATGTAGTAGCGGCAATTTACCACAGTCAAACCAGAGTTTCGCAGGTTTCCGCGCGCATTCTGACTTTGAACAGCCAGCTTTCTCCGGTACGTGCTCCAGTCACCAGTAGCAGCCAACTGACCGCCGGGTCAGAGCCAACAAAGGACTAGTTCATACTGGTCAAAGAGCCTGATCCACCCTCACCGCTTCTCGCGGCGCCCGCCGCTCCGAGTTCGGCCCCTTTTTGACGGTACTGATCAACTGACCCCAGCACACTTGGTTTCGCCCGTTCGCTTTCGCTTGATAAAGCGCCTTGTCTGCAGAATCCACCAAATCCTCTTGGCAATTCGCCTTGCTTGGCCAGCAAGTCGCCACACCGCAGCTCACAGTAGAGAGCCGAGGATGGCTCGAGGGGTCCGGCAACGCCGGCGATCCAGCAACCTCCACAAGCTTTCGAATGCGTTCTGCGACAATCAAGGCTCCCTCCTTGTTCGCTCCTGGAAGTAGCACGACGAACTCCTCTCCGCCGAATCGTGCCGCAAAGTCGTCCTTGCAACGCAGGCTCTGTAATAGCAGCATTGCCACCCGCACCAGCACGCGATCACCGTACAGGTGCCCCCTTGTATCGTTAGTAATCTTGAAGTTGTCGATATCAATCAAGATCGCAGACAAACATCCTCCCGTCTCCACCGCCTCGCGCCATAACTTTGCAAACTGCAGTTCGTAAGAATGCCGATTCGATAAACCAGTCAGATTGTCGATATAGGAGATCTTCTTCAATTCGACGTTCAGGAATGAGAGTTCCTTGCTTTGGATCTCGCTGCGCAAACGCATCAGGTAGGCAAGTCGCTCGTCCCGCCCAATACTGTAATTCGCAATCACCGTCATCACAATCGCGCCAACCGCCAGTGTCACCCCCAGCAACTTCTCGGATGCAATCAGAAACTGATCCTGCGCAAGAAATGCCAAATCACAAGCCAGCAAAATGGCGGACGCGCTCAATGCATACACAAATTGCAGCCGCATCACCACGTTAACGAAGATGACAGCGACAATCAGGCCCACCTGCGCATATGCCGACGAAGCTACGTCAGTATTGCTTTCGAGATAAAGATGCGTCGCTCCAATTAGGCAACTCACGAGAGCAATGCTGCTCTCGCGAAAGACTCTGTTTGCTGATCTCCGTACAAAGAAATTGACCAGCAGCGCGATCGGCGTAACTATGCAAAGCCTGATTTGCAACTGCAACCACGAACCACCACCCCGAATCAGGTAATCCGCAATCACATAGAGATTGAAAAATCCAATCGCAATCAACCCCTCCACCCACAGCCGCTCCGAGCGTTGCATAAGGGTCGACTTCTCGAATCCGCTCTCCAGTGGCTCCGGCAGCGAAAGTCGCTCGAATCCCCTGCGCGAGAGCCGCTCGATCTCGCCAATCGCGAGTTCATGGATGGAAGTATCTGGCATCTTCGAATTTAAGTCCTTCAATGCCTTTCTTCTATCTTCTGTCGGCTGCCTGGCACCTTTCATCAGTGCATTGACCAACGGAGGCAGTTACAAAGGGACCTGTTGCTAATGGTATCTATCCCGCCGAATTGATTGGATGCAAAAATCCACCCGACCTCTCCCACAATCGTGGGATGCAGACAAAAAAACAGGCGTAACTCGAAAAGAGTTACGCCTGCGAAGGGTTTTAGGATCATCGGTGGGACTTACGCCACAAAACGCCGCCGAAGCACGCCCGCGACTCCTAGTACACCGGTTCCAAGCAGTACGAAAGTGCTTGGCTCCGGAGTCGTAGTCGTCACGCTCACATCGTCAATGTCGAAAATCGAGTCTGGATTTGCTCCCGTAAATGACAAAGTCGTTGAGCTCGACCGAGCCGAGAAAATGGCTGTCACCAGCGAGTAGTCAAAATCCCCATCCGGCTGGAAAACGTTGGTTTCGCTGAACAGCGTCACGCCGTTTTCGCTGAGCGAGAGGTTGTTCGTCCCGTCGCTCTTAAGAATAGGGTTGGGTTCATTGACAAGCTCGAACGTCACAAGATAAAGCTGGTCAAACGTCGTCGCAAACGTCTGCGAAATCGTCTGGCTACTATTCGTTCCCAGGAATGCGGCAAAGTTTCCCTGGAAAGGTTCGAAGGAGTCGACGTTAACATCAAAGCTGGGTGATGTGTTCTCCCCCGTGAGCGTCCAGTTGGTAAAGTTCCCCGTCTCGAACCCGCAGTTCTTGACAAGCTGGCCCGGCGCGGAGCTGCAATCGTCTGCTTTGGCCCACTTCGAGCCAGCAAGAGTCAGCAGAAGAACGGCAAGAATACAAAATGATTTGCGCATAAAGAGTTCCTTCTCCTTGTTGTTGAAAATCGTTAAATTGAAACCGCCAATCTAGAACCGCTGGGAACGCACAAGCTGTTGAACGTCAATCTTTTGGTGCCGTCGGCCAAACTGACGCCATCACCAGATTCGTCGCATTTGTCGTGCCAAGTCCTGTCGCGAAGTCCCACCCTGCCGTTGCGGGATACGCGGGCTGATACACCGAATTGCTCACCGAAAGTACGCCGATCGCGCCGCCGCCAAGGAAACAATTGAATGCTCCTGAGCAGGGCACATCCATATCGCCCAGCGTCACGTCGTAGAACACACAACTCGGGCCGACCGCATTGCCAAGCGTCGAATTACAAGTCGGTGCGCCCGTCGTGCCGTACTGCGAGTTTCCAATTGTATAAAGTACCGGGTTCGGATTCCCCTGCCGCTCGCCGGTCCTCTGATTTACAAGCGCCTGAATCCCCGCCCAGATTGGACTCGAAACCGAAGTTCCGCCGAAGCCTGCCCACAACGAAGGATCGCTTCCGCACACTGATCCTCCACGCGTTGTATCTGACCAGCACACGTCGTAGTAAACGCCCAGGAATCCGTTCGAAGCGAACAGAGACACATCTGGAATATCACGTACGCCATCGGCCGGATTTCCAAAGACCCCAGCCTGCCACGACGGTTTGGGATATCCTGCGCAGGTTCCCGAAACCACGCTTCGTGTGCTTGCTGTGCCGGTTGCGCATCCGCTTGGTCCGCCACTTCCGCTCGCCGTGGTCTCGAAGTTGTTATTCGTCTGGTTGCAGGTCCCGTTAGGTCCATACGGTGTTGCGAACCCGAGGAACTGCGTCACCAGCGTGCCGGCGCACGAGTCATTCCACGGAACCTCAGGAAAATAAGAGAGTGCCGTCTGGAAGTTCGGTCCATTCGTCGTGCTGAAGTACTGGTCGGTCGTGCCAGAGAAAAACACGGAAGTGTCCGTACCGCCCACAGCAACATTGTTCGGCGTCGAAGCGAAGCCGCTTATCCCGATGCCGTGGGTTGCGCGAACGCGATTCGCGTCTGCACTCGCTGCGCCCTCGTCGCCCGAAGAGACGAAGATCGACACACCCTCCGCGGCACCCAGCGCATACAGATTGTTGATGAACAGATTCTCGGTCGCTCCATCGGAAGCCTCAGCCTCACCATAGCTGATGCTTACAACCTGAGGAATCCCCGAAGCTGGTCCACTGAAAATGTTCAACAACGCAATGAAGCCGCCAAACTGCGTCGTATTCGCACATGCAGCATTCACGATCGCAGCATTCGGAGCGGCCGCCGAGGCCCACTCCACATCGATCGCCGCCTCGCCATCGTCACCATTAACGCCAGGAGCGCCACAAGTCGAGGGGCCAGTTGGATGAACCTGAGTTAACGTGCCGGAAGGATACGCGCGGGCCAGCCCGAACGCCTTGCGGAACGTTACCCAGTCCGTCTGGCTGAATAGATCCGTGTCTTCGATCACCACAATCGTCTGCCCTTTGCCCGAAATCCCGGACTTATATAACGGATTGAAGTTGTAGACAGCCGCAACATCCGCCGCCGAAAGATAATTGAGTCCGTTGCCTCCGTTTCCTTGAGTTGCTGCAGGCAGTCCGCTCGTGCGCTTTAGCATCGACTGCGCATGAGGCATAAAGTTGTGCAGCGAGGCTACGCCGGCCACTATACCCGCCAGCGCCGAGGGCAGTTCAGGGTCACTGTAATTGCCAAAGTGCACCTGTCCATTCACCATCATGTGATGAATCGTTGTACGGAAGGTGTTGCGTACCGCACCCGCCGTACCGGAGAACTCAATCACCGTTCCCGCGGGGTCAACCGAAACTACGTTGAAACCCTCTGCTGTCAGCCAGTCGGTGATTCGACCGAGATCCTCCACAGATGGTCCAAACTGTTCCCCAACCTCTGCCGCCGTCAGCCAGTGGTGAAAGTTCGCAGATTGCGGATTAGCCTGGTCCGCCAACAACTGATCGAAGGCCTTCTGCTGCTCCGGCGAACGTTGCAACACAAGTTGCAGATGCGGAAGCTCCATCGAATCGGAGACCACGCCGCGGTCATTCTCCGCAGTTGCCTCCGGGCGTATATTGCCCGAAACTATAAAACGCCTTGAATTATTGATTGATTCCCGAATGCGGGACGGGCTGTGACTGGTTTGGGCGGTCACCAACGAAGTAAGGCCAATACACACGGCCAGAGTCGTCAGCGAAATCGACTTCCTCGCTCGAATCATGAAGGGCCTCCAGATCAGAAGTGCTCAAATCTATCAGCAACGTAAAAGCCCTGAACAGATGAACTCCATGGTTTTTCAGCAGGATTTTTTAGGACGAGGGAAATTTAGTCGAAGAATTCTGCAAAAAGTTGCACAGTCAAAACTGGACGGTTCAATCAATCGAGTACTTTAGGCAAATTCGCATTCTATATGGAGCATTTTGATGCCCACATTTTTTACCGCTTAACAGACGACACCCGGGGGGAGGAAATCATTCTACAAGAAAGTTATCAATCAGCCTCGTCTTTCCCACCCACGCCGCAATAGCCATCAGCGTTCCCTTCTCGGCGGTCTTGACTGGCAACAGACTCTCTACATCCACGATCGCCAGATAATCCAGCTGCACCCCCGCTGTCGCCGACCTGCCTGCATCGATCAACGCCGCACTCTCTCGCTCCCCGCGCTTGATCCGTTCTTCGATCAACCGCAACACACGATTCAGCACCAACCCCCGCTCTCTCTCCTCTGCGCTTAGATACTGATTCCTACTGCTTAGTGCTAGTCCATCCGGATCCCGCACAATCGGGCAGCTTACCAGTTCTACATCGAAGTTCAGGTCCTTCACCATCCGCCGCAGCACCGCCACCTGAGCCGCATCCTTCTGACCAAAGTAAGCTTTGCACCGCCCTACAATATGAAACAGCTTTGCGACCACAGTGGCCACGCCCGTAAAGTGTCCAGGCCGCGAAGCCCCGTCTAACCTGTCGCCTACTCCGGCTACCGTCACTGTCGTCACCGCATCCTCCGGATACATCTCTGACGTTTCTGGAGCGAACAAAGCCACCACTCCCTCCGCCTCCAGCCTCGTGCAGTCCTGCTCAAACGTCCGCGGATACCGGGCAAAATCCTCTCCCTTTCCGAACTGCAGCGGATTCACAAAAATCGAAGCCACCACCGCATCGCATTCCTCCCGCGCTCGCCGCACTAACGACAGGTGCCCCTCATGTAGAGCACCCATCGTGGGCACAAATCCCACCACCGTTCCAGCAGCGCGCAGACCGCGGCACACGGCCTGCATCTCAGCAACACTTTTTACAATTCGCATTTGGATATCACTCAACGCTCTTCCTTTAAGAAGAGCGCAACACGCTATCAATAGCCCGCGTTATTTCAGAATCTCAACAGAAGTACTCACCAACTCTCGCATCTCCTGCGAAAGATGGTAGCTCTCCGCATCCGAGGGAAACGTCCGTTCCTCGACATCGCGCTTGTACTCACCCAGCGCAGTACGCATCATACCGCTCACATCAGCATAACGCCGTACAAACTTCGCCGGTTTTGAGAACGTCATCGTCATCATGTCGTGCAGCACCAGGATCTGGCCGTCACAATCCGGCCCTGCACCAATCCCGATCGTCGGAATCCGCAACTCCTCGGTCACGATCCGCGCCAACTCTCTCGGCACCCCCTCCAGAACCAGCGCAAAACATCCAGCCTCCTCCAGAGTCATGGCATCAGTCCTCAACGCATCGATGGCCTCCATCGTCTTGCCCTGCACCTTATATCCACCCATGCGATGCACACTCTGCGGCGTCAATCCCAGGTGGCCCATCACTGGAATCTCAGCATCCACGACACGCCGCACCAGTTCGGCACGCTCGCGGCCGCCCTCCAGCTTCACTGCCTCGGCGCCCGCTTCCTTTACAAACCGGACGGCATTTGCAACTCCCTCACGCGCTTCGGTGTAACTGCCAAAAGGCATATCCGCCACCAGCAGCGCCCGCCGAACCCCTCGCCGCACGCCGCGGGTATACAACAGCATCTCGTCCATCGTCACAGCAAGCGTATTTTCATGGCCTTGCATCACCATCGCCAGCGAGTCGCCGACGAGCAACACATCCAGTCCGGCCTCATCTACCAACCGGGCGCTCGCATAGTCATAGGCGGTCACAGCCGAGATCGGCTGACGCAACAACTTCTTCTCTGTCAGGTAGGGAACAGTAATCTTCTTAGGACCGTCATCGCGTCCCACACGCGCATCGGCTCGTTCCCGAGAGAACGTAATCAAGCTCATCTTCATCTCCAGTGCAGTTCCGCCGCGCGCCGCAAACAAACGTGGCTTTGGCTGGATACCACCTGTCCCGTCAACCTCACGGGCTACTTAAAGCCTACGCTCCCCAGACCCTCCCCGCAACTCCTACAGCCAGTTGGTGACACGCTCATATCCTCAGGGAGACTCCAGAACGTAGGCGGGCGCTTTGAGGGTAACCGGAAGCGGAGACAGCGGTAGCACAGCCATGGTCACGGAGATCGTTATTCGGAGAAACCCAATCCCGTCACGAAAACCTGAATTTTCGATCGCCATCAGGTAAACAATGCCAACGATTAGGCAAACATAAAATATGAGGGTAAATGGGAGTCGCACGTGCCAAAAATTTAGTCCTCGTGCCACTACTTCACCATCGGTAACTCGATAAAACTCTCATGTCCCGGCGTATGATAAACCCGCTGTTCCGCTTTCTTATAATCCTCCGACTTCGCCCAGAAGATATTCGGCACAAACGTCTGCGGATTCCGGTCATACAGCGGAAACCAACTCGACTGTATCTGGACCATGATCCTGTGACCCGGTAGAAACACATGATTCGCCGGCGGCAGATTGAACTTGTAAAGCAGCGGCTCATCCGGAGCAATCGGTCTGGGAGTCACTAGGCTCTCGCGATACCGCCCGCGAAAGATATCCGCCGAAATCATCCACTGATATCCGCCCATCTTTGGCTGCCCTGCAACCTCATCCGGATAAACATCGATCACTTTCACCACCCAGTCCGAGTCCGTCCCGTTGGTCGAAGCAATCAGGTTCGCCACCGGCTGCCCGCTGATCTTCACCGGAGCTGTCAACACATCCGAAGCGAACACCAAAACATCCGTGCGCCCAGACTCCTCCCGCTGATCGTCCGCCAGCCAATTCGGCCAGGTCATTCCATTGTCATAACCCACTGGCTGAATCGGTCGCGCACGAAACGGCACGGGCCTTGTCGGGTCCGAAATATACGCATCGAACGCTGCATCTCCATTCTTAGGTGCAGTAAAGCCCAGCTTCCCGTCAGCCTTTAAATAAAGCGGCACCGAAGCCGACCCGCATCCACTCGCGCAGGCAATGGGCCACGAAGGCAGTTTCCGCCATAAATTCGTCCCGCTCTCATAGGCAGTCACCGGAGCGACCTCCGGCGCCGAAGCATCATCCTTCAGATACTTCGCCAGAAACGGAGCCAGAACACTCTCGCGGAAATACAACGAAGTATCCGTAGGAAATTTAATCGCCCCCAACGTACTTCCATCATCGATACTTCCCCCGTGATGCCACGGCCCCATCACCAGATGAACCAAATTCCCGGAGTCCTTTGGCTTTATCGCCTTATAAACTGCCATCGCGCCGTATATATCCTCTGCATCCCAAAAGCTATGCACCAGCATCGTCGGTACCGTAATCGGCTCCGCGGCCAGAAGCTTGTCTACCGCCTGCGCCTGCCACCACGAGTCATAACTCGGATGCGCAACCACCTTCTGCCAGAATCCCATCTGCTCCAGCCCGCGGCGCTTCCCCAACTCTCCTGCCGACACCGCATTCATATACGTGTCGTAGTCATCAAAATTCGTTATCCACCACTTCGCCGAGTTGTCCCGCGTGCCCACCTGCTCATACATGTACGGCATATTCTGTTCGCGAAACGCCCCGTTGTGAAACCAGTCATCGCCGCGCCACCCATCCACCATCGGATTCATCGGCACTGCCACCTTCAGCGCCGGATGCGGATGCACCAACCCCATCAGAGTCGTAAAACCGTCATATGAGATCCCGATAATCCCTACCCTCCCATTGCTCTCCGGAGTATTCTTCACCAGCCAGTCAATCGTGTCGTAAGTATCCGTCGCGTGATCCACCTGTGTAGGATTCAGCGGTCCGCGCAGCGGACGATTCATCACATAATCGCCCTCCGACCCATACTTCCCGCGTACATCCTGAATAACGCGAATATATCCGCCATCCACAATCACATCCGTGGCATTGTCATACCCATACAAACTTAACCCCAGATGCGAGCTCTGCGAGTTCGTCGTCAATGCACTCGCGTTATAAGGGGTCCGCGTCAGCAGAATCCCGGCATTCTTCGCCCTGTTCGGCACCAGAATCACCGTATGCAGCTTCACGCCATCGCGCATCGGGATCATGACCTCCCGCCGCACATAATTAAACCCATAATTTGTCGGCGTAACTGAGGCTGGAGTCTCACTAGGTAGCGCACTGGGCGTCTGCGCGCGGGCGGATGACAATAAACAGAAGACAACAGTGGGAACGATCAATCTGCGAACCCAAAACTTAGGCATAACTCTCCTTCTCATAACCGTAACCCGGAACAGAAAAACGCTTTCAAGTACTGAAACGATCAGTCCCATTTATCTCGCGGCCTGTCCCCAAGCAGTGTCCAGAAATAGATACCGCTCACGCTGCGCATCCGGCTTAGCCGCCGAGGTTGCATCCAGATGCATCACCTGCCATTGTTCCAACTTATAAACCGGCCACTGGGGCAACCCTGGCCCATTAGGATCGCCCGTTCGCGCAAAGTTCGTCCAGTAAGCCCCCATCAGCTCCGAAAGCTTACGATCCTCAGGTCTCCAAACCGCTCCCGGCCGTGAATCCAGAGTCCCAAACACATACTCGATATCATCCGAGTGAAACGCCCCAAGAATCGCCTGATGATTCTTATCCCCCGGCGAGCCTAAGTCCATCCGGTACCGGTAAACCGGAGCCTGCCCAGCCTCAACCTGCATCTCAAGCCACTTCCACGTCGAGTAAGCAATGAATCGGTCGCTCGCATAATCGCCAGCCGACACGACCGCCTCTGCATCTGTTTCCGCTGAATAAGCCGCAAGAAAATCCTTTGCCTTATCGCCAAAATCTTTGTGTGCTGTAGCCGTAAAACTGTCCGCAGTTGTCTTGGTCTTCGACAGCAGAACCTGCCCGCGAGACTCATCTGCATTCCAGCCCGCAAGTAACGGGACCTGGGCCTGAACCCCTCTCGCATAGGCATTCGCAACGGAATCCGGCAGAAAATATCCATCCACACTCGGCCTGAAACGGGGCGGCGGAGGCATCGTCTTCGCCATCGCCGCGCGAAGAATCTCATCCGCTGAAAGTTTTCGTAGGTCCGCAATCGACGAAGTCCCGAACGTCTCTTTCGCGAACACCACATTTCGTTCCTCAAGCCTGCTCCCCAACTCCTCCTTGGGGGTGTCATTCGGAAACTCCCCGCCGCTCTCACCGATTGCTTTGTTGAAAAGCCCCCGTGACACTGGCGAAGCTATATGTGCACTTACAGACTGCGATCCGGCCGACTCGCCGAAGATCGTCACATTGTTCGGATCACCGCCAAACGCAGCAATATTCCGGTGCACCCACGCCAGCGCTGCCGCCTGATCCAACAACCCATAGTTTCCCGAAGCGTGAAACGGCGACTCCATCGTCAACTCCGGGTAATTGAAAAAACCAAAGATTCCCAACCGGTAGTTCATCGACACGACGACCACATTCCGCGCCGCCAGAAACTGCCCATCCTGCCGGCTCTCTGAAGTTCCCCCAGTCGAAAAACCCCCGCCATAAATCCAAACCATCACCGGCAATGATCCAGTCTTTGCATTCGCCGGAGTCCACACATTCAGCGTCAGGCAATCCTCACTCGGTCCTGGATCATGAAACACCATGTCCGGATAACTCCCCGACTGAATGCAGTGTGATCCGAAATCCTTTGCCTGCCTTACACCCTTCCATGCCGCTTCAGCCTGCGGAGCCTTCCAGCGCAGATCGCCTACAGGAGGAGCGGCGAACGGAATTCCTTTGAACGCCCGCACCTGCTGGCCGTTGGCGAACGCACCTTCCACCTCGCCGCTATCAATCTTCACGCGCAGTGGATTCGAAGCGCGTACAGCAGTTGAAAAACAGAAGGTCGTCAGAACGAAAAGCGCAGAGGATAGAGCGGCCGGCCGGAACATGACTTTTCTCACGGCACAAAGTTACCATCGCGGCGCAAAGATTTTCGAGGGATTCTTACCCGCGCCCGCGCGCACTCGGAGCAGGTGGCGGATACCGTGGTTTCAGCTTTACCGCGGCCTCCGGCTTAGGTTTAATCTCAATCGGTCGATTCGCCGCGATTAACTCGCCGATCGCATACTTCAGCGCATCCACTCCTTCACCAGTCACCGCCGAGATCTTATAAAACGGCAGCTTCTTCCGCTTCGCCATCGTTCCAAGTTTCTTCAGTTTCTCCAAGTTCGCCACATCCACCTTCGCTGCCACCAGAATCGTCGGCTTCGCCGCAAGCGCAGGATCGAAACTCTTCAACTCCTCCGTAATCACCTTGTAGTCCTGCACCGGATCAGGCCGGTCGCTCGCATCCGACACATCGACAAGATGAACGATCACGCTGGTCCGCTCAATATGTTTCAGAAACTGAATACCCAGCCCGTGACCTAGATGCGCTCCTTCGATCAATCCTGGCAGATCCGCCACGGTGTACGACAGCGTATGCGGAAAATCCCCGACCTGTACCACGCCGAGATTCGGTTCCAATGTCGTAAAAGCATAATTAGCGATCTTGGGTCTCGCAGCCGACAACCGTGAGATTAACGTCGACTTCCCGACATTCGGATATCCCACCAACCCCGCATCCGCAAGCAGCCGAAGCTCCAGCCGGTAGCTCCGTTCCTCCCCCGCCCGCCCAAGTTCATGCTCCCGCGGAGCCTGATGTGTACTCGTCGCAAAGTGTTGGTTGCCACGTCCTCCTCGTCCACCCTTGGCAATCACAATCGTCTCGTTCGGATGCGCAAAGTCGTGAATCAGCTCACCTGTCGTATCGTCATACAGCAAAGTCCCGACAGGAACCTTCAGCGTAGTGTGCTCACCCGCCTGCCCCGAGCAGTTCGATCCCAGCCCATGTCCGCCGCGCTCCGACTTCCACTCCGGATTGAACCGGAAGTGCACCAGCGTATTGTGACTCAACGACGAAGACATCAATACATCCCCGCCATGTCCTCCATCGCCACCCGAAGGCCCGCCTCGCGGAACAAATTTCTCCCGCCGAAAGGCCATGCACCCATTGCCCCCATCGCCCGCCTTTACTCGGATTCGCGCCTCATCAATAAACATGCAACTCAAGTGTACAAGTTTGCACGCTAAGCCACATCGCTGATTCTGCGTACCTTGTCAATCTTGACCCTGCGTGACCCTATCATTCATTGCACTTTATGCAATCGATTCCCTATACTGTCGCCCTCCCGGGTGTAATCACTTATTAACCAGAACGTGTGACAGTTAAAGCATTGTTCAACAATCGAATCACAGACATGGGGCCAGACGAATCTGTGAACGGCTGAAATGAAAATTAAGGAGACCGAGATGCAGTTACAAAAGACGATTCTGAAGGCAACGGTGCGAACGCTGTTAGTTGCGCTTCTTTGTGTAGGAGCCAAATCTTATCTTTACGCTCAATCCGCAGTAGATGGTGCCATCGGCGGCACGGTGCAGGACGCTTCCGGTCTCCCCATCCCGAAGGCAAAAGTCGTCATCCACAACAACGCAACCAATGCAGAGACGACAATCATCGGTGACGACTCAGGATTCTTCCGCGCCATCCATCTTCAGCCATCCACCTACACGGTTTCAATCACGGCACCCGGCTTTGCAACATTTAAGTCTTCCGAAGTCATTGTGCAGGTAGGTCTTCTCACCGACCTCTCGCCTCATCTGCCAGTCGGTAGCGAATCACAGACGGTCGAAGTCACCAGCGAAGCTCCTCAAGTCAACACGACGTCTCCTGAAGTCGGCGGCCTGATCAGCCAGCGCCAACTGCAGGATCTGCCCGTCAACAACTATCGCTGGTCCGCGTACGCACTCCTCACTCCTGGCGTCGTCGGCGATGCTAACGGGTTTGGCCTTCTCAGCTTCCGTGGCCAAAGCACCCTCATGAATAACGTTACCGTCGACGGTGCCGACGACAATCAAGCCTACTTCTCTGAAGAGCGCGGACGCACCCGCGCCGGATACTCAACCGCCAAAGCCTCCATTCAGGAGTTTCAGGTCAACACCTCCAACTACTCAACCGAGTATGGTCGGTCCGCTGGTGGAGTCGTCAACTCCATCACCAAGAGTGGCGGCAACCAGTTTCACGGCGACCTCTATTTCTTTGATCGCGACGCCGAATGGGCAGGCTCGGTCGCGACAACGGTACAAACCGTGCAGCTCACCCCCGGTGGCCCCTTTGTCTCACAGCACTTCAAGCCAACCGATGTACGTAAGCAGTATGGCGGTGCCATCGGCGGTCCAATCTTCCGCGACAAACTTTTCTTCTTCTTCGCCGGCGACCGGTTCCAGAGAAACTTTCCTGCAGTCGCAGTTGCCAGCAGTCCGGCTAGCTTCTATACCTTGCCAGACTCGACTCTGCCCGCCGGCAAAGTCTGCGGTGTAACGACGGGAGCATCAGCGCCAAGCGCAATCGACGCCGCGGCTTGCACACTGCAGACCAACCTCGGCCTTCCCACCTACGCCGCCGCCGCGACGGATTACACCAATGGCATCGCCGGATTGAACACGATGTTGGGAACCGTGCCCCGCACCGGCACTCAAACAATCTTCTTTCCCAAAATCGATTGGCAGGTCAACTCACGCAACCACGCCTCCTTCGAAGTCAACCGGCTGCGCTGGGGCTCGCCAGCCGGCATTCAAACCGCAGCGACGGTTGCGAACGGCATCAGCAGCTTTGGCAACGACTACGTCCGCGTCACCTTTGGCATCGCCAAACTGGATACGGTTATTACGAACAACCTCACCAACGAAGTCCGCTATCAGTACGGACGAGACTTCGAGTTTGAGTACGGCCAGACGCCCACTGCTTATGAGAAGACCAATTTGATGGGCCCCACCGGCGGCGGATACACAAACCCGTTGGGCGCTCCACCGAGCGTAAGCATCACCAACGCCTTTTCGTTCGGAACTCCAAACTTCCTGAACCGCGCGGCATTACCTGATGAACGTCGCTGGCAGATTGCAGATACCTTCAATTGGATCCATGGCGGCCACAACTTCAAGTTTGGTGGAGATTACGTTCATACCGACGACCGCATCAACAATCTCTTTTCCGGTTTCGGTGTTTATGCCTACTCCAATCTCGCGGCCTACTTCTCCGACTTCTACCTTTCGCAGAGCCCTGCAACTGCAAGTAAAGCTAAAAACTACACCAGCCTCTACGTCCAGGGTTTCGGCATTCCCGGTGTCGAATTTACGACCGGCGACTACGGCTTCTTCGTCGAGGACAACTGGAAATTTACCAAACAGCTGACCCTCACCGCAGGGATTCGCTACGAGTACGAGCAACTGCCCTCACCCTTCAGCAGCCTCATCGTTCCTGCTGTGCCCCAGACCTCCTTCATGCCATCCAATAAAACCAACATCGGTCCGCGAGTCGGATTCGCCTACGATGTCTTTGGATCGGGTAAGACAGTCTTGCGTGGAGGCTACGGCGTCTTCTTCGCGCGTATCCTCAACGGCACCATCTACAACGCCCTCATCAACACGGGATCGCCGAACGGCCAATTCACCGTTAACTCCACCCCGGCCTTTCCTCAGGTAATTGCGTCTGGCAGTCTCGCAGGCGCACCGAACTCGGTCTTCTTCGACCGCAACTTCCGAGCTCCATGGATCAATCAGGCCGACCTTACCGTCGAGCAGGATCTTGGCTGGAACACCGTTATCGGTGTGACCTGGCTTGGAACACTCGGTCGCCGCCTGCCTAACTTCACCGACCTCAATCTCAATGCCCCGACTTCGATCAACTACACCATCATTGACACTGCTGGTAAGGGTCCGTTGGCGAGTGGCTCCGTCATCACAACAAAGTTCTATCCAAGAAACACAACCGCCGGATGCGCCAGCGCTCGCCCTAACTGCAACTACGGCTCACTGACGGACATCTTTAGCGGAGTGAACTCCAACTACTCCGGACTCGTCGCCCAGATTAATCATCGCTTCTCGAACCATCTCCAGTTCAACGCGAACTACACGTGGTCCCATGCGTTGGACTACGGACAAAACAATCAAACTGCGACGGTTGCCAACAATCTCCTCGATCCGCAGGATGTCCGACAGGAATACGGCAACTCCATCACCAACATTCCTAATCGCCTTGTGATGGCTGCCATCATCACTGCTCCGTGGAAGCAGAGCGGATGGCTCGGCTATGTGGTGAACGACTTTGAGGCATCGCCAAGTCTTCAGATTCAGAGCGGCTTACCCTACTCAGTTGGAACCACTGGCGGCTTCACCTCAACCACTGGAACACTCCCCGGGTACACTCCGTCGGGCGCTCTAATCGCCGGCTTTGGTGGTGTCAACGGCTCGAACGGAACTTTCCGTATGCCCGGTTTCGAACGCAATGGTATCGCGCAGCCGCACACCATAGTGTCCGATCTGCGTCTGTCCAAGCGTTTCACAATTGCGGAACGCCTCAAGCTGGAATTTCTCGGCGAGGCCTTCAATATTGCGAACCACCAGAACGTGACCGGCATCAATACGACAGCCTATACCGTAGGCAATATCTCGGCCAGCAAAACAAACACTCTTACCTTCTCCACAGCCTCCCCTGGCTTTGGACAGGCAACAGCAACCAACACAAGCGGTTTCTCCTACGCACCGCGCCAGATCCAGCTCGGCGTCCGCGCCCAGTTCTAACCAAACCTCCAAAAGAAAGGGCGGCAGCTTCGGCTGACGCCCTTTCCGCATTTAATCGCCCCACACACCCAATCTCGTATGCGCGTTCCTGTAGAGCCGGGGTTCTATCTTCCCGCGATAACGTAGCGCCGCTCAATCTTCGGGGAGTACACATGTCGTCCATACTGAACCCGCGCCTAGAAGCCCCGCTGTAAGGAAAACCTCGAGTCTTGCGCCGTTCAATATCTCGATCAACCCCTAATGCTCCGAAATCGAAAGCGTATTCCCATCCGGATCAGCAAACCACGCAACCTTCGCCCCCTCCGGAGCAGTCCACACACCATTCTCGCTCTGCTCAAAATACGGATAGCGAATAAACTTCACTCCCTTGCCAGTCATCGTGGCAACGGTCGTATGAATATCCTTCACCTGCCAGCCGAGCAGAGTAAAAGGAAATGGACTAAAGTCTCCCACGCGAACAATTCGAACCATTACTCCATTCGCATCCATCACAATGGCGAAAGAATCATCGCTGACAAATCGCAATCCAAGCACACCCTCATAAAAACTGCGCGCACGCGTCGCATCTCTCGTGGGGATAAAGGCAATGAGCGAGTTCGTAGCAAGCATGGCTATGATCTCCCTGATGGGTCAAAGTAACGAAACGATCCAGGCCCTATTGCGGACTCGGCGCTCCCTTATGCTGTAAAAACTCCAGCATCTCCAGCACTGCCTCCGTCAAGGCGATCCGCTGATCCGAATACGAGTGGTCTGTAGTGAAGTGTACAGTCGTCAAATCCTTCGCTCCAGCCGTCCTCAAAGCCGCAACAAAAGCATCATTCGAACCCGCCAGTCCGTCATCCGAAGTCACTACCAGTACTTGCCTGTTCGCCAGTGCTGCAGCAAGATTCACTGTATTCCATGCCGCCGCATTCGCCGCAACCTCCTTCGCCAGGCTCTCCGGAGTGCACCCAGCCAGCGGGGCCATCCCCTCCTGAGCCAGGTGTGCGGCCAACCGATCCGTCGCCATCTTAATCCGCTCCGCCTTCAGGCCCTGCATCCCGTCGACGCCCATATCCGCCGCCGAAATCAACCCCACGGCCTTGATATTCGGATCGTGCGAACCGACATACCGGGCCATAAATCCGCCCATGCTATGTCCGATCAGCACAATCGAACCCGGATCGGCTCGCAGCTTCTTCGCATTCGCCGCATCGCGCAAATACGCCACCGTCGCCTCCGTGTCCTCGATCGAATGCGTAAACGAGAAATCTCCCGGCGACCCCCAGGACCCGCGATAGTCGAAATAAACCACATCCCAGCCATCTCTCCGAATCGCCTGCGCCAGATCCAGATTCTTCTCGTTCCCCGGAAACCCATGCAGCAAAATCACCACCGGATGCGGCCCCGCACCTTCCGCGATATAAGCAAGGGCGTTCAACATCGCACCATGGCTCGGAATTTGAAACGTCTGCATCGTCGCCGGAAAAGCTTTATCCGCCGGCGGATCGGTTGTCAGAGCAGCAGGAATCTGTTGTGCGGGCGCTAAGGACCAAATACAGGCGCAGAAGAAGAAGGTAGCAAGACCAGTATTTCGAAGAAGAAGCATGACGCGATTGTAGAGAAGATTGCCAGCTGGATCAGAGAAAAAACAGCACGTCGAGCCTCAGCCTGGAGGTTTCTTTACAGGCAGATTCCGTCGCTGCTACGCTCTCCCACAGAGAGAATTTTGGATAAGTGAGTCATTTGAAAGTTTTGTTAAGGGCACGGCTTTCGCCGTGCCGAAAAGTTTGGAGATTGCAAGGGGCTTTAGCCCCCTGAGGTATGTTTTTTTGAACCGACCGACCACTGAACTACTGGGGACCAAATGAAACTTCGATGGATAGTCACGCTCGCGCTCTGCCTTTTCCTTGCCGGCTCAACCTTTGCGCAGAGAAAACCGATTCCAAAACCGGTCTTCGCAGCGAAGACCATCGCCATCGTCAATCACGCTCATAACGACGGCGTCGAAGCCGGCGCGCTCGAGAGCCTTAAGCGCTGGGGAAAGTTCACCGTCGTCGATGATCCTGACACTGCCGACATCGTCCTCACCTTCGAAAAGGTCAGTGAACACGAAAGCAAGAGTACCCAGACGAGCAAAGACAACAACGACGGCAAGCAACCCGAAACGAGCAGCAGCTTCAGCATGTCCTTCGGCTCAAACCTTACGATGAAGGCCACAATGAAAGGCAGCACCACGCCGTTCTACTCCGCGACCAACAACGACTCGAAGAAAAAAGGTGGAGCAGCCTGCGTCGTCGATTTCCAAAGCGCCTACAACCAGGACCGTTAGCTGGTCCATCAGCCTCGATTTCGTAAAATAGAGGAGGCGATGTCCTTCACCGAACAATTCGACATAGTAGTCGTAGGCGCAGGCCACGCAGGCTGCGAAGCCGCCATGGCCTCTGCCCGAACAGGCCTCCGCACAGCCATCTTCACCCTCAACCTCGACCTCATCGCGCAGATGTCCTGCAACCCAGCCATCGGCGGCATCGCCAAAGGTCATCTCGTCCGCGAGGTCGACGCCCTCGGCGGTGTCATGGGCGAGGTAGCCGACGCGACCGGCATCCAGTTCCGCCTTCTCAACACCTCCCGTGGTCCTGCCGTATGGTCACCCCGCGCTCAGTGCGACAAAGCTCTCTACCGGGTCAAAATGCGCGAGGTCCTCGAAGCCCAGCCCAACCTCTTCATCAAACAAGCAGAAGTCGTCGACCTCATCGTCGAGCAATCCGGCGAAACTCGCCGCATTACTGGCCTCAAACTTCGCGACGGCAGCACCATCCACGCTGCAGCCAGCATCGTCACTACCGGCACTTTCCTCAACGGCCTCATCCACTGCGGCGAGCAGCAATACACCGCGGGCCGCTCCGGCGAACCCGCCTCCGTCCTCCTCGGCGAAGCCCTCAAACGTCTCGGTCTCCGCGAATGCCGCCTCAAAACCGGCACCCCGCCACGCCTCGATGGTCGCACCATCGACTGGTCGAAATTCCAGGAGCAACCCGGCGACGAAGATCCCACCCCCTTCAGCTTCCGCACCCGTGAGATCATACTCCGCCAGATCAACTGCTACATCGCCCACACGACAGACGAGACCCTTCGCCTCATTCGCGAAAACGTCCACCGTTCTCCCATGTACACCGGCCAGATCGAAGCCATTGGCCCGCGCTACTGTCCCTCCATCGAAGACAAGATCGTCCGTTTCCCCGACAAAACCCGCCACCAGTTCTTCCTCGAACCCGAGGGCCTAAACACCCACGAGGTCTACATCAATGGCATGAGCACCTCGCTCCCAATGGAAATCCAGGCCGCGATGGTCCACTCCATCCCCGGTCTTGAAAACGCTGAGATGCTTCGCCCCGGCTATGCCATCGAGTACGATTCCATTGACCCCACCGAGCTTGACCGCACCCTCCGCGTCAAGTCCTTCGCCGGTCTCTACCTCGCCGGGCAGATCAACGGCACCAGCGGCTACGAAGAAGCTGCCTGCCAGGGCCTCATGGCTGGCATCAACGCAGCCTTAGCCGTGCAAGGTAAAGAGCCGTTCACCCTCGATCGCACCGAAGCCTACACCGGCATCCTCATCGACGACCTCATCAGCAAGGGCACCAACGAGCCCTACCGCATGTTTACCTCTCGCGCCGAGTTCCGCCTCCACCTCCGCATCGACAACGCCGATCGCCGCCTCACTCCCCACGGCCGCCGCCTCGGTCTCATCGACGACAATGCATGGTGTGCCTACGAAGCTAAGCAATCCAGAGCCGCCGCCTTCGAACAACTCCTCAACACGAAACGAGTCCGCGCCGAAGAGTTCCCCGCCGACCTCCTCGTCCGACTCGACGGCGAAGCCGCCAACCTCACCGGCCAAACCTTCGCCCAACTCCTCAAGCGCCCCGAACTCTCCATCGAAGCGCTGGCTCCTATACTCCATGACCGCATCGCCGCCGCCGATCCAATCCTGCAACCATGGATTGAAGCCATCGAATCCGCCGCAAATAAAAAACTCCCGGCGTGGGTGCGCAACGAGATGAAAACCGTTGAAACCGAAATCAAGTACTCCGGCTACCTTGACCAGCAACGCCGCTCCATCGAAAAGATGCGCAAAGCCGAGCAGCGCACTATCCCTGCCTGGTTCGACTACACGACTGTCAGCGGTCTCTCCACCGAGATGAAGCAAACTCTCACCCGCGTTCGCCCCATCACTCTGGGCCAGGCCAGCCGCATCGCAGGCGTGACTCCAGCCGCCATCAGCCTCATCCACGTCTACATCGAAATCCAGGGTCGCGATCGCGTAGCCTGATCAAAACCAATCCCAAAACCCTTTTCCCGCGTTAATCTTGTAACCGCGCACGTACTGGCGGAGTCGAATAGACTGGGAACGGAGAAAGCCATGACCGCAGGCCTCAAAACAGGATTGCTCGCACTTGGCGTAGTTGTCGTAGTCGCACTTTTAATGCTCAGCGGCAGGAGGATGACAATGGGAACAGTCTTAGGAGCCGAAACGCGCAAAGAGCCAATCCCCGCGCCAGTCATCGATGAGCCAAACCCTGGCAAGAAACACGAAACAGCAGTCTTCGCCGGCGGCTGTTTCTGGGGCGTGCAGTCCACCTTCCAACTCATCAAGGGAGTCACCGACACCACCGCAGGCTACTCCGGAGGCTCAGCCGACACGGCAACTTACGATCAGGTCTCCTCCGAAAAAACCGGCCATGCCGAGTCCGTCAAAGTCATCTTCGACCCTGCACGCATCACCTACGGAACCCTCCTGCGCGTCTTTTTCTCTGTAGTTCACGACCCCACACAACTCAACCGGCAGGGCCCTGACGTCGGCACCTCCTACCGTTCGGCAATCTTCTATACCAACCCCGAGCAGAAGAAGGTAGCCGAAGCTTACATCGCCCAGCTCGACGCCGCCCACGTCTTCCCCAAAAAGATCGTAACTGAAGTCACACCGCTCAAGGCTTTCTACGACGGCGAAGACTACCACCAAGACTACGCTGAAAAGAATCCCAACAACCCATACATCCAGGTCTGCGACGTGCCCAAAGTAGCCGCCCTCAAAGAGCAGTTCCCCGAGCTCTTTCAGGACTTCAAACACCGATACAAGTAGAACCGAGCTCATCCCTTACAGCCATTGACTAAAGCGACGGACAGTCTGATCGTCTGTTGCCAGTGGAGAAACACTTGTCCATCAAACCACGAGTCAATCCTTTACTGCGTAATCTCACCCTCAGGCTCATCCGTAGGATTTTCGATCTCCGCCTGGAACCCCTCCAGCAACCTCTTTAGAAAAGCCCCCTGTTCCACCCCCTCATTCTGCAGCTCATGCGCATGCGACACATGTCGCGCGAGATCCGCCAGCACGATCCCCCACGCAAACGGATCCTCCCATGCTCCGCTCTTGATGCTTACATGCTGTCCCTGCTCTGCAATCCAAACCCGCAGAACCTCAAACGAGGCCTTATCCCGTTGTGCCGCTGGCGGTACACTCAAAATCTTCTCGACACCCATTGGCTCTCCTTTAGGAGGTACACCACAAGGTTACATCCCCAAACAAGAGCCTCGACAAAAGTAAAATCGCACCAGCGTCTAGTTTTCCACTGAAATTAACAGACATCCGCAGAATCCTCAGTGACGAATGAACTAGCCTTGGAACCTCATGGCAACTCCCTATCTACTCCACGAGGGCGACGACACCCGCCCAGCCTCCGTCCACGCCGAAACCACCATCCTCGGTGGCATGCTTGTAGACTCGCTCGCGATCATCGACGCCACCATGCTCCTCCGCGCCGACGACTTCTCGCTCGACTCTCATCGCCGCATCTACACCGCGATGCTGCACCTCGCCGAAACCGGCCACGCCGTTGACATCGTTACGGTCAGCGAAGAGCTCAAAAAACGCAAAGAGATCGAGTCCATCGGCGGCATCGCCTACCTCGCCTCGCTCAGTGAAGGCCTCCCCCGCAAGCTCTCGATCGAGAGCTACGTCCGCATCGTCAAAGACAAGAGCCTCATGCGTCAGCTCATGACGGTCTGCGATATGGGCCTCAACGAAGCCGGCGACCAATCCCAACACGCCCTTGACGTCCTCAACAAAGTCGGCTCGCTCCTCAACGACATCTCCGACGACGCCATCACCGGCGGCTTCTCCGACATCTCCACCATCGTCAAGGACTCCTTCGGCTCCATCGACGCCCTGTACGAGCAGGGTCGCGAAGTCACTGGCCTCGCGACCCATTACATCGACTTTGACCGCATGACAAGCGGCCTTCAGGACTCCGAGCTCATCATCATCGCCGCCCGTCCTTCCATGGGAAAAACCGCCTGGGCGATCAACATCGCAGAAAACGCCGCCGTCCGCGGAGGCAAAGTCGTCGCGGTCTTCTCGCTCGAAATGTCCAAGGCCAGTCTCCTCCGACGCATGCTCGCCTCGCAGGCTCTCGTCAACTCCAAAGCCATCCAAACCGGCATGCTCATGCGCGACGACCGTGCCAAGCTCATCAACGGTCTCGAGAAACTGATGGAGTCCAAGATCTTCATCGACGACACACCCGGCATAACCCTCGCCGAGATGCGCGCCAAAGCCCGCCGACTCAAGCAACAGCAAAACGGCAAGCTCGACCTTATCGTCATCGATTACCTTCAGCTCATGACGGGCATTAACACGGGCTCCAAGTCCTTTGAGAACCGTACGCAGGAAGTCTCCGCAATTTCACGTGGCCTCAAAGCTCTCGCCAAAGAGATGAAAGTCCCGGTTGTCGCGCTCTCCCAGCTCTCCCGCGCCAGCGAACAACGTGGCGGCGACAAAAAACCTCTCCTCAGCGACCTCCGCGAATCAGGCTCCATCGAGCAGGACGCCGACGTCGTCTGCTTCATCCACCGCGAAGAGTACTACGACCGCGAAAACGAAGACCTCAAAGGCAAAGCTGAAATCATCATCGCCAAACAACGCAACGGCCCCACCGGTAGCGTCCACCTCGCCTATCTGGCCGACTACACCCGTTTCGAAAACCTGCAACCCGGCACCGACAACTACTAGCCCACAAAGCCTCGCTCAAGAGTCATCGAGAGTCGAAGAACCCCGAGGGTCTCAGCTCACTCAAGATCTCTCGAGCCTTTCAACGATCACACTCTTACCGCCTAAACAAATTCTCCACGCCCTGACCCGCAGCCGCAGGCATGACCGCAGGCAAAGCATGCGGCACTAGATTCGGCGGCCAATAAGGATCAGCCTTCGACACCGCCACCAAATCCGCATCCGCAATCTTCGTCCCTATCTTAGAGTTCATCGTGTCGATGTACGTATTTGCCACCACCGCATATCCCGTATTCGTCGGATGAATCCCATCCAGCGCAAAGAACCCACCTAGAAAAGCCGTCGTCCCCGTATACCCGTTAATTGTCAGACCCGAAGCCGTCACCTGTTTAAACAGCGCATTGATATCCACCAGGGTCGCCCCAGCCGCCTGAGCCTGCGCCGCAATCACCTGGTTGAACGCCGTCACTTGTGCCTGTACCGTCACTACCTCAGCCGCCGAAAGAAACCCTGCATCCGTGATCGGCCCCTTCTGTTGCTGCGTTAGGATCGCCGAAACCTGCGCCGTTCCGGCGGGATTCACAAGGTCCCCCGGCACAATCCCCAGCAAACCGCTAAGAACAGAAGTCGGCAGCCCGCTCTGTTGCGAAGCCCCCGCCAGCACCAATGCCGCAGGCGTCAGATAAGGCACCGCGGTCACATCCGGAATATTCCCGATCACCAGGTGTGCCGAAGTCAGCGTCGTCAACTGCGTCATCAGCGCCTGGTACTGCGTTGTAAAGTTCGCCACCGAAGTCATGCTGCTCGGCGTCCCGGTAATGTCCGCAATCAGAGCATCGTTATTCCCAATCCACAAAAAGATCGTCGTCGGCTGGGCATTGATTGCCTGCCCCAGTTGACTCAGCGCCTGCCCATACCCCAGCCCCGGATACCCCAGCACCAACTGATTCAACTGCTGCTGCCCCGGCGCAGGATTTACCAGCGGCACAGTATTTGCCACATCATTCAGCAATGCTCCCGGCACCGCCAGGTCTGTCACCTGCGTCGCAAAGTTATCCCGCCCCGTCGTGCTTACGCACGGAGTGCCGCCACAATAGGCAGCAATCACCGGCGGCGGCCCCAACGAAACCAATTGCAACACATTCGGCGCCCCCGGAAAAGCAATGAGCGGCTGAATAATATTGAACCCGGCCTGCTTCGCCAGCACCGGAGCCCAACCATGCACCTGCTGCGTATCCAGCAGCGATCCACTCTGATACCCCGCTGTCAGCGAGTCCCCGAGAAACACTGTATTAGAGAAATTCCCCGCATTCTTCGCCTGCGCGGCCTGCACGGCAGCCAGTGGATTCGAACTCCCGCTCGAACAACCTGCCATCGACGCCGCAACTAGAGAGGCAGCCAATCCAAAAACCGCCCAACGCGAAGACAACACTGAACGACTATTCATTTTCATGGCGACAGCTTTGTATCACATCCGCACCACCACAGGAAACCTACCCATCAGACTTTCCACCATTCACTCATTCCGCACCCTGAGCGCAGCCGGAGGGGAGGAAACCTTCTGTCGCTCTTAACCCCTCCAAGAACCTGGAAACAGCCCGACTAAAAACCTCAGGCCGCTGCAGCGGAGCAAAGTGGCTCACCTCCTCCAGAACGATCAATTCGGCCCCTGGAATCGCCTTAGCCAGATATTCCGCGTGCTCCCGCTTAATAAACTCATCATGTTCACTCTGCGCAATGACGACCGGCACGCGAATCCCCGCCAAATCATCTGCCGAATAGTCAGGCTGCGTTCGCTGCATCACCCCAAGATCATCCACCAATTCCCGAAACTTCTTCGGCGTATCCGACAGCGCTGCATAATCCTTCCCATGCCGCGCAAAACACCGTTTCAAAGCCACAGTCTCCTCAAACGGCTTTGTTCCGCTCGGATCCATATTGCACGCAAAGAAAAACACTCCTGCCACGCGCTCCGGAGCCGTCCTCGCCAGCACCAAAGCTGTACAAGCACCATCGCTCCATCCAACAATCGCAGCTCTTTCGACCCGCAACCTATCCATCACTGCCGCAACGTCGCTCGCCATCAACTCATACGAAAACGGCCCCTCATCCCGCGTACTTCGCCCATGGCCACGGCTATCGATCAAAACGACGCGATACCCATCCCGCACCAACATCGGGACCTGATACCCCCAATTCCCACCATGACCCAACCCGCCATGCAGCAAAATCACCGGCATTCCAGCCCCATAAGTCGAATACCAGATCCGCGCCCAATCATGCCCCTCATATCCTTGCTCTTCAGCGACAGGCAAAGCCGGAGCACCCTCAGCCTCAAACCTCTCAAGTTCATCATCCCGAACTTCCATCTTGAATCCTCCGCATCAGGGCTTTGATGAACCGGCCGACAGGATTGTGCAATTTTTTCTTTACCATTCCTTGGCAGGAGCGAAGTCGAAGGGGAGAATCCGCTGTTGCCTCTGTTGTTGCCTTTGACTCACCCGCCATCTATCCCGCAACAAACCACCATAAAATAAAACCCGTGAAGACCTGGGTGGAGATCTCCGAAAGCCGTTTACTAGCCAACTACAAAACCCTCGCAGCCGCAGCAACCCCCAACACCATCCTCGCCATCACCAAAGCCAACGCCTACGGCCACAACGCCGCTCTCTGCGCTCCTATCCTCGCTCGCGGTGGGGCCCCATGGCTAGGTATAGCCGATGCGCAGGAAGGTGAAGCCATCCGGAAAAACCTTAGCGAAGCAGGAATCAAATCACAACCAAGAATTCTGGTCATGTGCGGGACCCTCCCCGAAGAATCCGCCGACATCATCCGCAACAACCTCACTCCGGTCGTCTGGCAACAACACCAGCTCGAAGCCCTAGCCGCCGCGGTCCATCAGCACGGAGACCACACCACTCCATTGCCCATCCACCTCGAAATCGACACGGGAATGTCTCGCCAAGGCATGCCTCCCGGCGAACGCCTCCACACCCTCCTCCACTGGCTCAAAAGCCATCCGCTCCTTCGCCTCGAAGGTGTTCTCACCCACTTTGCCGAGCCGGAACTAGCCACGTCTCCCAATACGCGCAAGCAACGCCGTCGCTTCGAAGAGGCTCTTGCCTCCGTCGTAGGCGCAGGCTTCCAGCCGCAGTGGATCCACGCCGGTAACTCCTCCCTCATCGACAATCAGGATCCCGACGAAAATCTCTCCTGGCTCACCAAACTAGCCGCAACCGTAAAGGCAAACCCAATGGTCCGCCCCGGAATAGCTCTTTACGGCTACTGTCTCCCCATCGACTCCGCCTCACCCTGCCAACCGAAACTCCAACCCAGCCTCCAGCCCGTCCTCGCGTGGAAGACCCGCATCCTCGCTCTGCAGGATATCGCGCCCGGCGACACCATCGGCTACAACGCCACCTACATCGCAACCAAGCCTATGCGCATTGCTCTCCTCCCGGTCGGCTACTCGGACGGCCTCCGCCGCGAGCTCTCCAGCACCAACACCAAACCCGGTGGCTGGGTCCTGATCGATCATCAGAAAGCCCCAATTGTAGGCCGTATCTCCATGAACCTCACCACGGTCGACGTCACAAACATCCCGCAAGTCAAACCCGGAGACGAAGTCACCCTCCTCGGCGAAAACATCACCGCCGACGACCACGCAATGCTGGCCCGTACCATCTCCTACGAGATTCTCTGCGCTGTCCGTTCTCCCGCGCACTTAGTTCTCTAGCTCAAAAAACTCGTAGTGAGCCTGTTCCACCAGGCGGGAGGCCAGTTCGCCAGGGAGATCGCCGTACTCTGCGCCACAATCATCGCAGGCAGAGCATATCGATACACAGGATGTACGCTCCGTGTCAAAATCAAATCACTCACCACTCCCAGAATCACCAGCGAATCCACGCCAGCATAAAACCAGTTGTAGGCAAACGTATCCCACGGAAACCGCCCAAACGCCGCTGCGGTCAGCGCACAAGACGCGACCAGCATCAATCGCCGGTGAAACTCCGGTCTCCGTCGCCAGTAGACCGCCAACACAAACGGAATGGTGAACGAACTGAGATCGCAAATCTGAACCGAAAGAAACGGCGCGGCAGTCGCATCATGAAAACGAGTCATCCTGAAGTGGTCCATCGTTGCCGCAGTAAAAATTCCTAGTACCGGAATTGTCGCACCGAGCGCCACTCCAAGCCACCCTAGCGCACGATGCACGTTGACCTTCCGCATTCGTACCAGCGACGTTTGAACAATAAAAAACACAACCCACGTCGAAAACACAGCCGCGTGCGGATAAATAATCGGCGGTGGAGCGATGGTTGGGTGAAAAAGGCGTCGCCCAACCGTTTGGCTAAAACCAAAAACCACAACCACTGCAATCACCAGCGACATGGAGAAATAAAAATACTGATTCAAAAATCCGTCACGCCTAACCGTCATACGGCCTCAAGAGAACGCATCAAATTTTGCGAATCGGGGATGCGCCATCCTAACAGCCCGAAGAGTGAGTGACTGAATTATTTACATTGTTGGAAAAACAACTTCCAGACAACTTATTTGCTCCCACGCCACCAACACCATTAACATCACCAGAGAAGAAACGAGAGGAATCACTTCATGGAACCCATCAATACAGCGCGCCGCACCGAGGACATCGCGCTCGATCTGCTCAAATTCGTCGCAACCCAAGCCAATGTCGGCAGCAAAGGCGCAGGCGCTACCGGCTTCGGCGTTACCGGCGGTGCAAAATCCGAAGATCAGGTCACCCATCTCCTCGAGCTCTACGCTCGTTGTCGCGAAGCCGTCGAAAAGAAATAGGTGCCCACCTTCCATCCACTCCGCGTAGCCGTCATCGGAGCCGGAGCCTTCGGCCGCAATCACCTCCGCGTCTATCGCGAACTCGAACAGGCCGGCGAGCCCATCCAGCTCGCCGCTCTGGTCGACATTAACCCAGCCGTAGCAGCCGAAGCCGCACAAAAATTCAACGTCCCCGTCTTCACGACCGTCGAAGCGGCGCTCGCAGCCACACAACTCGACGCGGCCTCTATCTGCGTCCCCACCACCCATCACGCCAACGCGGCTGCCCCACTCCTCACCGCAGGTGTCGACCTCCTCATCGAGAAGCCAATAGCCCAAAGCCTCGCCGATGCCGACCGCATCCTCGAACTCAGCCGCGAGCACAATCGCATCGTCCAGCCCGGACATCTCGAGCGCTTCAACCCCGCCGTCACTGCCGCTCGTCGGCATCTCTTCAAGCCCATGTTCTTTGAGGGCCACCGCCTTAGCATCTTCACCCCGCGTTCTCTCGACGTCGACGTCGTCCTCGATCTCATGATTCACGACCTCGACATCGTCCTCAGCTTCGCAGCCTCTCCAGTCCGGGAAGTCCGAGCCGTCGGCCTGCCCGTCCTCTCCCCGAAAGTCGACATCGCCAACGTCCGCCTCGAATTCGAAAACGGCTGCGTCGCCAACTTCACGGCAAGCCGTGTCTCCACCGAGCGAGTCCGAAAGCTCCGCTTCTTCCAGCCTCACCAGTATCTCTCGCTGGACTTCGCCCGTCAGGATCTCCTGATGATCGACGTCACCGCGGCCTCAAAGTTCATCCCCGCGAACCCCAACCCCGCTCAGATCGCGATAATGGAACAGCTGCTTGCCGCCCAGACTCAAGCCGCAGCGGAACCCAACCAACACCCATCCGCAGGTCTCTCCCTCAAAAAAATCGCAGTCGAACAATCCGAACCTCTCCGGCTGGAAATCGCTTCGTTCCTAAATTCAGTCCGTACACGCACAACCCCGCAGGTCACCGCCGAAGAAGGCCGCGCGGCCCTGGCCCTCGCGTTGGAAATCAACGAAACCATAGCCGAACACGCCAAACGCGCCGGAATCTAATTCCAAATCTCGGCACGGTCACTCGGCTCTCAGCGTTTCAACTGGATCGACTCCCGCAGCGCGACGAGCCGGCAGATAACTTGCAAACACTGCCGCGCTCGCCAGAATGATCGGCACAGCGGCGAAGGTCAGCGGATCCAGCGGGCTAATGCCGAAAAGCAGCGACTTCATTAGTCGCATCATTACAGCGGCGGCCCCCAGGCCAATCACAACGCCAACTCCCGTCAGAACGAGGGCAGAACGAACGAACATCCATCGCAGCACGCTCTTTTGTGCACCAAGCGCAAGCCGAATTCCTATCTCGCGCGTGCGCTGCGAAACCGCGTAGGAAATTACTCCGTAGATGCCAATCAGGCTCAGCGCAAGCGCCATCACACCAGCAATCCCCAGCATCACGAGAGTGAACGAAGTGCGTGCCAGCGATTGATTGTAGATATCCTGCATCGTCATCACCGATGCCAGCGGCAGACTTGCGTTTACCGACCAAACAGCCTGCTGCACCTGCGTCAGAAAGCTCTCCGTGCCGGCGCGGCTGCTGTGAATCGCGAAGGTTACAAACCGCGGAGCATCAATCGTCGGCTTTGCCGTGTAAGGATTGTGGATCATTGCCGGCCAATAGATAGTTGGGGGCGCCTTCTCATCCACTCCATGCACCCGCACGTCTTCCGCCACACCAATAACCTCCTGCCACGGCATACTTGTAAACTGGCGAACACGTTTGCCAATGGCCGCCGAGGCCGAACCCCACGACTCACGCGCAAAGTTCTCCGACACGATTACCTTAGGCCGTAGGTCGTAAATGTCCGCCCATGTGAAGTCAAGGCCCGCAATCAGGCGAGTGCCCATGCTGTTGAAATATGCCGGCGAAACGAAGTTGAAGAGCATCAGCGGCGGCTCTCCGCCTTCATAATTCTTCCCTTCTACGTGCATCTCATCCCAATTCGGATCGATCTCTTCCATCGGCACGGCACCGGCAAACCCAACCGAAGTGACTCCCGGAATGGCAGCAAGCTTGTCGACGATGTTGTTCTGAACCCGCGTGACCGTCTGTGGATCGGAGACCAGCAAATCGGGAATCCAGATGCGCATGGTCTGTACGTGCTGAGCATCGGCAAAGCCCGGCTCTACGTTGCGCAGAGTTGCGAACGTGCGAATCATCAGCACAGCAGATACCAGCAAAACGAGCGCCATCGCCACCTGGGCAACCACCAGCACATTACGCGAGCGCAGTCGAGTGCGGCCTGCACTCGTCGTCCGGTTGGTGCTCCCCATCATTGCGGAGGCCTGAGACCGGGCGTATCGCAAAGCCGGTATCGCTCCGAAGAATAGTCCCGAAAGAACCGAGAGAGCGAGGGTGAAACCAAGCGAACTCGCACCAAGAGAAATTTCGCTCAAACGCGGCAGATCCGACGGGCCGACGGCCACAAGAAGACGCAACCCGGCATCAGCTATCCCGACCCCCAGTACACCTCCGAGCAACCCCAGCAAGACACTCTCAATCAGCAGTTCACGCGCAATGCGCATACGCCCGGCGCCTAATGCGGCTCGTATGGAAAGCTCCTGGTGACGTGACTCCGCGCGAACCAGCAATAGATTCGCGACGTTGGTACATGCAATCAGCATTACTAGTCCGATCGTTGCCATCACAACCCACAACACGCTCCCCACATTTCCGATCACCTGCTGCTTCAGCGAACGGAAGTTCGGCGTAATCCGCCACACCTCGTAGTAGTGCGGATTGGTGCCGGGACCGTTCGACCAGGAATCCATCCAGACTCCGATAAGACGCGCCACATCGGCATCGGCTTGGGCTAGCCCGATACCCGGCTTCAGGCGACCGATTCCGAAAGCGCCGAAGCCCGCCAGTTTTTGATTCGTAGGATCCAACGCCATCGGAAGCAAAAGATCGAAGTCGCGATCGACCAACCGGAAACCACGTGGCATGATGCCGACAATCTCCCTGCTCTGCGAGTCAACTTGAATCGTGCGCCCAACCACGTTACGATCTCCGCCAAAGCGCCTCTGCCAATAGCCGTAGCTCAACATCACCGTCTTTGCGCCATGCGGATCCTGATCGCTATGAGAAAACCAACGGCCCGCCGAAGGAGGAACCTCCAGTGTCTCAAGAACGCCATCGCTGATCGTCTCTGCTCGCACCTCCTCCGGTTCCGCCACACCGGTCACACTTGCCGAAGTCGGCCACCATATGCCCATCGACTGGAAGGTCCGATTGTGTTGGGAGAAAGTGAAGTACATCGACGCTGAAAGCTGCAGCCCCTTGGAAAAATTAGCCAGCCCACCAGCCCCCGGAGCGTTCAGCCACAAGGAGACAAGCTGCTCTGAATCGGGATAAGGCAGCGGCTTCAAAAGAACGCTGTTCACGACACTGAACACCGCGGTGTTCGCGCCGATCCCGATGCTGAGCGTTAGCAGAA
>Ga0206920_1022_pt1 | contig 61359 bp, 59 predicted proteins | sample Alteio_BWOrgHeat_65_FD_152934 | JGI IMG/M metagenome (GOLD analysis project Ga0206920, IMG submission 152934) | Enriched cells from forest soil in Barre Woods Harvard Forest LTER site, Petersham, Massachusetts, United States -... | ecosystem: Environmental > Terrestrial > Soil > Temperate forest >...
TAATTAATATCCTTAAAAATACCCAGTCCTGGTTTTATTTTGCCAAGCTCTAAAGGCTCGTGGTAAGTCATGAATAAACGGTCCCACCAGGGGAAATTAAACCCATAATTGCTGTTGGTTTCAGAGGAGACGGATGAATGGTGCACCCGGTGCATCTCGGGTGTAAGGATCACCCAGCGTAGAATCTTTTCCAAAAAAGCGGGTATGCGGATATTGGAGTGGTTGAACAAAGTACTGATGCCGAGCCATATTTGAAAAAGAAAGACGCCGTAAATAGAGGCGCCTAACAGATAAATCATTACGGCTTCAAAGAGAGTGGTTAACAAAATTTCCAGAGGGTGAAAACGAAGCCCCGTGGTGACATCCACCTCAACATCCGTATGGTGTAAACGGTGAATTTTCCAAAGCAGGGGAATGGCGTGATAAGCGCGGTGCAGGTAATAGAGCATCCAATCGAGAAAAATAATGGTGAAGATGATGCCGAAGAGTTCAGGCACTTGAACCTGATTGAAAAGGCCGAATTGATGGGAGGCCGCTGATATGGCGGCCATGACGCAAAAACCGGGCAGAAGAACGCTGAAAATCAAAGCGTTAACTAAGACAAGCAAGAAGTGGTTAGGCCAGCGTAACAGCCGGTATTGTAGAAAGGGCGCCGAAGAGAGCCACGAACCAGCGCTTAGTTTATTGTTCTCACCCGGGATTTCAAAATAATACCAGCTGTCTCCTATTTTTCCCGTAGGTTCCATTTTGCTCAACCAGCTGCGCGCGATCGGCAGCGTCGAGGGATAAGCGACAGGTGCCAGCTGATAAAAACTGGCGTTCACAGCGTAAACTCTTCCCGGCTGGGGTTTGATGAGATCCTCCGCTTGAAAAGGCTCCCAATTCAAACCATAAACTTTTGGATCAGTCCCGCCCATATAGGCCAATTTGACGGTTCCCCATTTTCTCTCAAGCGCTTTATCCGCCAGCCGCTTTAAATCCTGCCCCCAATCCAGATTCGAATCCGCCAAATAGCCCAGCTTTTGATCGGGCGGCACGAGCTCATTGAAATAACTCAGTTCATGCGGAAAGCTCAAGCCTACACTGACCGCTTGCCACAAAACCAACCCACCCAAAAACCAGGAAAACAAAATCTTCTTTTGCCCCTCTTGCCGCAGCCAGTTGAACCCCTGGGCCGCCAGCAAAAACAGAAAAGGATAGGCCGGCAATAAGTAGCGGACTCCCAGATTAGTCGCCGGTAAAACCGCGGTGAAAAACACAACCGCGGGAAGCCATTGCCATAAAGGCAGCTTGATCTTTTTTGACAAAAATAACCCGAAAGAAAGAACTGCCGCGAAGATAAAAGCCAATGGTTCCTTCAATAAAAAGGCCGCCGGAAAATAATACCAGTGATTCTCTAAACCGCTGCGGCCCCAAAAATAAACGGGAAAAGGATGCCGGGCAAACACAAAATCTTCCATAAACTTCTCGCCGAGACTGGCGAAAGCCGCCGTGGGGTGAGGCGAAAAAAGAACCGCGGGCGCGTAAAGCAATAACACAAACGCCAGAAAACCCGCCGCGCCCCAACACCATTTTTTAAATATTCTTCCCCACGGCTGATTTTGTTTCGGTTGGGAAATCTCCAATAAAATAAAAATGGGGATCAGCGTTAAACCGTAAAGTTTGGAGGTGACCGCCATAGCGGCGACTACGCCCGAAAAGAAGCTCCAACCGAAGCCGGCTTTTTCAAAACCTTTTTGAAAAACTAAAACCGCGGCAAAGAAAAAGAAAACGGGAATAATCTCAATTTTCGCGATCCCGGCTAAAGCCAGAAGAGTCGGATTCAACGCCCAAAAAAAGAGCGCCCCCGCGCAAATAACCGGGGTTGTTTGAGTTGCTAGAAAAAGAAGAAACCCTGTCAACAAACCGAAAAACCAAACAACCATTCGGCTGGACACCGTGATCACGGAGAGTCGGTCTCGATTCCAATCAAATATAAAAAAATGCGCCCGGTCAATAACATCACCCGTCACCGGCATGGTTTTTAAATGAAGCGCTAAAAGCGGCAACGCCGCCAATGCCGAGGCCAGTGGCGGATGAAGATGCGGAGTAATGACATCACCCTGAGTGAGATAGTAATAGCCGTTGGTAATTTCAGCGGGTTCATCATTGGTCAGCGAGTCGCTGTTGAGCCGGGGCAAAACTTGAGCGGAGTAAATCAGGGCAAACACCGCGAAGACCCAGTAGATTTTTGAGGGGTTCAGTAATTTCACTTCTTTATTCTACTAGAGGCTTTGGCTTGAGATGAACTCTGTTTCGTTGGTAAAGACGCGCAAAATAAAAAGGCGCGGAACCCCGGGTTTCCCGCGGAGAATCGCGCCTGAACGTCCAGACGATTAAAACAGTGAATTAACGCTCGATCCTAAGGAATTAAGATCGCCGTTGAGCATGGATTGCGACAGAAGCGAGGCTTGCTGATCGACACTTAAAGCCTTTGCCGCGTCAGAGTTAGGGCCCAGCAAATTCGCCAGATCCGTTTCCCAGGATGGTATGGAAGCGGGCGAAGACCCGCCGCCCAAGCTGGCGGCCAGGCTGGCCAGAGAGGAAAAATTATCCGAATCCGAGCTGGAAGGATCGGCCATGGAATAAAGAATGTTGAGATTGCTCATTTGGGCCTCAGCGAAGTCGACTTGCGCCTTTTGTCCCGGCGTAGTGGCGGCGTTCATGGCCTGGCTGAAGATCGAGTTAAAGCTGGTCGAATTGGCACCGTTAGCCGCGCCCAATAAAGAATTGTAATCACTGGTGACGGCGTTCGATAAAGCGTTGGTGGGGGTAATAGAACTCATGACAGCCTCCTGTTCTAGTTACCCTAACGGCCTATTCTTTTATTTCTTGAGTGAAATGTTCCCTTTTACGCCGCTGTCCCTCACCCGGAGAGCCTTTTGAGGATAAGGCAGGAAAAAGACCTGTTTTTGGTACTGAAATAGGATCGCCCCATCCGGCTGAAGGGTGGGCAATTGAGCCAGGGGGAACACTTGATAATCGCTGTAAAACTCCAGAACCCGTGCGTCTGTCTCCTCACCCACAAAGTAAAGCGGCTCACCGGGATAAACCGCGGGATGGGTTAAAACGGCCCAAACCCACGCCCGATTCGGATCCGGCGGGTTGCGCCAATAAGATTGAGTTTTGATTCCACAGGCCAAAAATAAGACTACCAAAAAAAGCGGAAGCCATTCTTTGGAAAGTCCCCAGGAAGAAGACAGTACCAGTAAAAGACAGCTCACGAAAGAACCCGCCAGAACCCACTCCACAAAAAAATCCCCGCCAAAGCCGTTTAAAATTCCCATCAAAACCGCCAGCAAAACAGCCAGTACTACCCGGCGGTCATCGCGATAGCGGTACAAAAAGGTCAAACTTAAAACCGCCAGGGGCAGCAAAGGCAAAATGTAATTAATGAAAGTCGCGATAAAAATTAAAATGAAAAAGAGATAATAAAAGAAAAAGGACGTTCCAATCACGCTGGTGGAATCAAAATAGCCCTGCCGCGCCTGATGCCAGCTGTCCCTCAGCCAAAGAAAAAAACAAAGCGGCAGAAGCGGCCACAAAAAGGGCATCCCTTCTTGTGCCAAAATCCCGTAAAAGTCCAAATGATGCTGCAATTTGGACAAAGACCCCAAACTGCCGCCGTGGGACCGGCCCATCAAATCATATCCCCAGGCCCAGTTTAAATAAGGCGTTCCAAACGAAACAATATTACAGATAACCCACCCGGCCATTAAAAGAATGGACGGCATCAGCAAAAACGCGAAAACCTTTTTAGCTGAAAAAGGCCAGGGACTGCAAAAACCCAGCGCCAATATCAACGCCGGCATTAGAACAAAACCATACCAGGATTTAACCGCGACGCCCGCCATCAACCATAACCCGGCGTATAAAAGTTCTTTATCGGCCTCGCTCTTGCTGGGCGGGTTGAAAGCTTTTGTGAAATGCCACCAGCCGCCTAACAAACAGCTTAAGAGCGCCATGTCCAGCGTCGATACACGGCTGTACAAAATAAAATGTTTTTGAAGAATCAATAAGAAGCCGCAGCACATTCCCGCCCGAAGGCTCTTGCCCAAAACCGTCCCCAAACGAGTGACATAATAAACGCAAAGCGCGCCAGTCAAGGCGGGCCAAAGCCGCAAAGAAAACTCATTCGCGCCCAATAGTTTTACGGTGAACGCCTGAAGCCAAAACAAGAACGGCGGCTTATCCCAAAAAGGCTGGCCGTGAAAAATCAGTGGCCACCAGTGGCCATCCCTTGACGCTGAGAGGATGATATCGGCATAGATAGACTCGTCTAATCCCAGAAGCCGGTTTTTCCCCAGCCATGGCAGCAGCGCCAAGAAATAGAGAAAAGCTAAAACCGTTCCCGGAAAAACCGTAAAAGGAATTTGAAATTTTTTCGAGGACGATATGTCGGTCGTGAACATGGCTCATTTTACAAGATAAAGGAGCCATAACCAAAAAAACCCTCACGAAATATTCGCGAGGGTTTTCGTTTTCATCAAGCGGATCAAGCTTACTGCGCGGTAGGGGTTTCTTCCGCGGTGGGTGTGGGAGTCGGGAGGCTCTTGACGTAATACTCGTTAAAGTTTTTAGCGGCCTTCTCGTCCTTACACTCGGCGCAATGGTCGACCGTTTTGACTAGTTGAGTGTCGAAAAGCACCGAATCATTCGTGTAAAACAACTCGGAATTTTCTTTGGTCTGACTTTTACCGCAAATACTTGTTAATTTTAAGAACGCCAGCTCAGGCTGAACCCATTGAACCACCTGGAACTTCGGCTGTTCGCAGCCCCAATTATGAAACTCGATTTTGCTTATCAAGGGTTCTTCCAAAGCGGATGTCACATCTGTGGTGGAACCCTTGTTGATGTCGACAAAATAGATCTTCCAAGACCCGTCCAGGACTTTTAAATACATAAAATACTTAAGGCTGTCAGGCGCCCAATCAAACCGCACAGCGGTCAGTTGGGGCGGAGTGCTGTTATCCCACTGAATCGAAAAGGTTTTCTTGTCCGTCTCGCGGATCAAAGGCGTGCCGGCGTCAACCGTCTCAAAATGACGTTCTGGATTTTTGATATTTTCGAGAATGATCGGGTAGCGGAAGAAAATGTTATCCACAACCCGGCGGTCCAAAACCTGTTCCACCAAAACGCGGTAGCGGCCATTGGGCGATTCGGACAGATAAGCCTGTTGACCTGCTTTTAAAACGTAAGGAGCTGCCGTCAAAAGCAGAACGAACATCAAAAATAACTTGAAGGCGTTATTCAAAACGTTTTTTTTCATTTGTGGATGACGTCCTTGAAAAATCAGATGAAAAGAGAAGTCGCGCGCCCGGTGCTTATCACGCTATTCGCGAAACCAGTTCACACGGACTTACTTTCAACCGTTTAATTATTTATTCGTCAAATCCAACAGTTGTTCCCACATAGAAATTGATACCATTACCTTCAAGGGCACCCGTAGGATTGGCAGCGCTATTAAGCGGAGTAGGCGTTAGATCTACTTTTCCAGCTCCATTGGATTGAGCAAAACTTGTAAATCTTTGGACCGCGCCGCCGATTAAAGAAAAACCGTCACCTAAATAAATTTCCAAGCCCGCGCCCAAGTTCAAGCCAAAGCCGCTTTCAGTTTGATCGCCTATCCCAACAACCGTATTAGGGTTCACATTGGGATTCAAAACCATAGACGTATTGTGCGAGGACAAAAAGGCAAGGTTCATTCCCAAGTCAATAAAGGGCTGCGTCGGAATGTTGGTGAAAAAATATCTCTTAAGATCAAAGTTCAACGTGGTTAAAACACCTGTCGTGCTTAATACCGTGACCGGATTTCCGGTGGCATCTGTTGAATAAAGACTGGCGGTGTGATTGCTGTACCAGTAGCTTACTTCCATAGCCCAAGGACCCTCGCGGTGACCCGCGACTCCCGCAAAACCAAAATTGCGGTTAATCGCTGGGACGAAATCGAGTTCATAATTGGAAATAGCGCCGCTAACTGTGACAGGGCCAAAAATGTAGCCGTTGTAACCGCTGAAATCATTGTTGTTATCAATATCGGCGGAGGTTCCAAAAAAGCCGATGTAACTTCTGTGTTTGATGAAATCATGAGATTCGGGCATACCGTAAGTCTCAATTTCGTCATCGGCCCAGACCTTAAACGATGCGCCTAAGCAAAGTATTGAAAGAAGTGTCGCAAAAAACGCAATTCGATTTAGTCTCATTCGGCCCCCATCCTTCTTTGACGTTTAAAAGCAAAAACGGAACGGCTAAAACCAAATTCATTTTAACCCAATAAACTCATTAAATATAAGCGAAAACTGCAAAACCGGGCCTTTCCAGACCCTCTACGACACTCTTTTTTAACTTTTTGCCCCCAAAAGACCTCCACCAACAAAAAAGGCCCCGGTCATTGACCGGAGCCTTCGAATAAAGCCTTCAAACTAATTACGGGGTCACAAGATAAAGTTGGTTATTGCTGTAATCCCCCACCAGCAAATTAGACCCGATGAACACCAATGAATCAGGGCTGGGGCTATTAGCAGGCGAGATTCCTAAACCCTGCGTCAAAAGCAACCCGGTAGAGTTGTATTCAAACACTTGGTCATTTCCTGAATCCGCCACAAAAACATTACCGCCATTTAAAGCGATTCCAAAAACATCCGAACCGGACGCTGTCGCGAACTGGCTTGAGTAGCCAAAGGAGCTGGTAAATATTTGTATCCGTCCATTGCTCGCGTCCGCGACATAGATATTGCCCGATCCATCAACTGTCAGAGCGCTGGGGTTATTAAACTTTCCATTAGCGCTTCCAAAGCCGCCGAATTCCGCCACAGGTGTCGTCGACAAAGAAGAATTAAATACTTCAACATAATCGTTTCCAGTATCCGCGACATAAACATTACCGCTACCGTCGACTGCGATACCTTCTGGGTTCAAGAACGAGTTAGGAGCAACTCCCGGATTAGTGGATGTCCACGTCGTCAATACCACTGAAGACGCTGGAGTAGTCAAATTAACACCATAAACGGCGTTCGCCATTTGATCCACCACATAAAGAATACCGCTGTGATAGGCCACGCCATTGGGCTGGCTAAAAAGATGCGTGCCGTCATAAGTCGTCAAGGTGCCCAAAGAAGCTCCACTCGTGCTGTTTAACATCTGAATAATTCCGCCTGTCACTCCCTCAGTACCTTCCGCGGCATAAACAGTTACAGAACCATCGTAAGCTAAACCATTCGGAGGAGCGGACGTTGTCCAGGGTGAGCTAGTCAATACCGGCGTAGGCAACAACGTGTTTGTGGAAGTCGGCGTATTAGTAGGCGTTGCGGTATGGATGAGTGTGTTCGTCATAGTGGCCGTATTAGTAACAGTCAGAGTGAATGTCGAAGTGGCGCCTGGAGTAGTCGTGCTGGTATACCCCGCCCAATTTGTCGTGGTAGGCGTGAAAGTATTAGTAAAGGTAGCCGTTAAGTTATAAGTGGCTAAAGGACCCGTGGGGTTGCTGCTGGTGCACGCCAATGGCACCATCAATCCCGCGAGTAGAATTAAAATTAAGCTAATCTGTTTCATCACACTTACCTTTTCATTTTCACTTAAGGAAACTGATACAAACTGCCGTTTCCAGAATCCACGACATAAACATTAGCTGAAGAATCTAAAGCAATACCTTCGGGGATCGACAAGGTTCCCTTGCCGATAATGTTGCTGGGAGAGCCCGTAAGCCCGCCGACATTAAACTCTTCAATCTGTCCATTACTGGTGTCCGAGACAAAAAGATTATTGCTGGCATCTAACGCCACCGCATAAGGCTGATTAAATCCAGGCACAGTAGCCGGCGAAGCGTTCGCGCCCGCGGAAGTATAAATATGAACATTGTTGTCGGTGCCAGCCGCATAAAGGCGACCAGTGGTATCAACAGCCAATCCATAAGGAACATAAGCAGTCGTTAACTTGCCCGATGTTCCAAAACCGCCGTTTAATCCGCCAGCTGGCAGCGCGATCGAAACGATCTGGCTGTTTCCAGTATCGCTCACATAAAGCGTCGTACTCGCGCTGTTAACCGCCACGCCTGACAAATTCGAGGACATCGAAGCCGCATAGGTCGTTACCAAATTTCCATTAGCGTCATATTTCGAAACCACACTTCCGCTGCCCACCACATAAATATTACCCAGACTGTCCGCAGCAATAGCCTTGGGAGAGGTATAAGAAAGACCGGCCGCAGACTTTGACTTGCCAGAAGGCCAAGCGGATACAAAACCATTCACATATTGCTTAACCAGGTTATTGCCGGTGTCGCCCACATAAATATTATTTTTGGAGTCGATAGCCAGCGCGTAAGGCCCGTTAAAACCAGTAACAGGAAACTGAGGCGTCGGCGTCGCCGTTTGAGTCGGCGTATTAGTACAAGTGCTGGTATAGGTTGGATTGATCGCCGAAATGGTCTGTACCGGCGCCGTTAAGGCCGCATTAGGCGTTTGGCTTGAGCAGGAAATACCAATGACGAGAGCAGTTAAACTCAGCCCGATAAATAAAGAAGCTATGACAAACCGTTTCATGCCTAAACCTTTCTTACTCAAACCCGAGCGTTGTACCCACCGCGAAATTTAAGCCACTGCCCTCTTGAGTACCATTGGGACCATTAACGGCCAAGCTGTTGTATTGAATCTGTGAACCCTGAAATTCGCTAAAGCTGGCCCAACGCTGATAGGCGCCGGCTACAAAAGAAATATTGGGCGTCAGGTAATATTCCACGCCGATACCTAAGTTCACGCCCACGCCCGACAAAGTTAAGGGAAGCATATTGCCGTTACCGTCAATGTCCGCGTTGCTAATGTTCATCCAGGGAAAGCTCACCCCAAGATCTAAAAAGGGCTGCAATTGAAGGTCGGTTAAAAAGTAGCGCTTAAAATCAACATTGATGGAGTTATAAACGGATGTCGCCGGATAAGCCGTGTTAAAGGTCGCCGAACCTCCGCCATTCGAGGTCACCGTCGCGGGACCAAAAAAACCATTATGAACTGATTGCCAGTAGCTGACTTCCAAAGCGTAAGCTTCCTCACGGTGGCCGGCTAATACGCCCCAACCAATCGCTTGGGGAACCATAGGAATCACACTGACGTCATAACCAGGAGAATAAACCACGGAATAATTAGACCCGGAAAAAAGACCCGTGTTGCCCACGCTCACCGAAGTACCCACCACACCCACATAGGTTCGAGAGTGCAAATAGTCACCGGGATTGCCATCCGCCCAAGCTAAAGTTGCCCCGCTTAAAATCATTAAGCTCAGGACCGCGTATTTAAGGAACATCTTCATGTAGTTTTGACTTTCAAACTTTTATTCAAACTGTCTAACGGTCAAAAGTTAGACGTTTTTGGTCAGTCAATTGTCACAACAATTCCGTCCAAAAGCACCGCATAGTCCCATATTTCAGACTAATTTCAAAGGAGAAGCGGACAGGGGCGGTATTTTAGCTGATTTTTAGGAGGGGCCGGAACAAAAAAGGGCCGATTAATCCTTAGAACTCTTTCTATTTCCCCAATAACCCATCAAAAGTAAAACCCCGCTCAAAACTAAAAAAGGCCAAAAGGGGAAATCACGGCTGCTCAAAGACACTCTCATATAGAGATAAGGAACCCAAGCCACAATCGCCAGAAAGTAATACTTGGAAGCCTGGGTGGGCGGCGGACGGTTGACGATCAGTTCTACTGGTTCTTCTATCGTCGGCGCCACCACGGAACGGCCTTCGTTTTTGCGGGTTTGAACTTCCAGATTGATCAAATGGATCGCGTTTACATTTTCCACCACTACTTTATAAGAAACCCACAAGGAGCGGACATTAGCCCACAAGGCCAGCCAGATCAAAACCTCGTGAACCCAAATCGGAATAGCGCCCGAAGCTACTCCCCCGCCCAAAATCGCAGCGGCCGCCGAAAGCACAATGGCCAGCATCAAGGCCGGGTAGCACTTGTTTTTATAGTCTTTCGTTTTTTGAACCCAGTAAGGGCCGAGGTTATTATCCGCCACTACGCGCTTGATCGATTTACCACTGCCGATAAAAAATCCAAAAATCAAACACTGGAGCAAAACAATTAAAATGGCGACGAAAAAACCCCAGAGCATGTGAAGGTTAACCGTCAAAAGATGGCCGTAAGCCATGCCCATGGTCGCGAGAAAAAATAAAATGATGGTAGCGCTAACGCTGGCGAAAACGGTCGGCATGAATTTTCCTTTTTATTTTCGAAAAGCGGCTTTAACCGCGGGATGCACCAAAACACCCTGATCAATGTTCAATCCGTGAAAAACTGCGGGGTCGTGCCTGACCGCTTCTTTGTAGCCTAATTTGGCGATCTCTAAAACAAACGGCAACGTCGAGTTGGTTAAAGCGTAAGTCGAGGTCATCCCCACCGCTCCGGGAATATTGGTGACGCAATAATGCACCACACCCTGCCAAAGATAAATAGGTTTGCTGTGGGTAGTCGGTCTGGCGGTTTCAATACACCCGCCCTGATCAATGGCCACATCGACGATCACCGAGCCTGGCTTCATTTGCCGAACCATTTCTTTGGTCACTAACCGGGGGGCCTTAGCCCCTTCCACATAAACCGCGCCCACTAAAAGGTCCGCCTCACGCACCTCTTCACGAATAACACGCCGATTTGAAACCAGTGTCGTGACATTTTTAGGCAAAACATCTTCTATATATCTAAGCCGGGAAGGATTGATGTCCAAAACAGTGACTTTAGCCCCAATACCCGAAGCGATCTTCGCGGCGTTAAACCCTACGACGCCGCCTCCAATGACCACCACTTTAGCCGGCCGGACACCCGGCACGCCCCCGAGCAAAATACCTTTGCCGCCCATGGAACGTTCTAAATATTTGGCGCCTTCTTGAATCGCCATCTTCCCCGCTACTTCACTCATAGGGGTTAATAAAGGATGCTCACCCGAGGTTAAGCGGATGGTTTCATAAGCGATGGCAACCGCCTTCGTTTTAAGAATCGCTTGAGTAAGTTTTTGAGAAGCGGCGAAGTGAAAATAACAAAAGAGAATTTGGCCAGGCCGGATCAGTTTATATTCGGAAGCTTGGGGTTCTTTAACTTTAAGAATCATCTGCGCGCGGCGGAAAAGCTCGCGCTTTTGATTCGCGATTTGAGCGCCAGCTTCTTTGAATTCTTTATCCGAAATGCCGCTGCCGCTGCCGGCGCCCTTCTCAATTAAAACCTGATGTCCCGCTAAAACCAGTTCTTCCACGCCGCCGGGAACAATTCCCACCCGGAATTCGTTGTCTTTAATTTCTTTTGGGACACCAATAATCATGATGAATCTCCGAAATTACTCTTTAAGCCATTCAACTTTGCCGGTGTCCAGGTGATAAATACCGCCGATGATTTTCAAAGTATCATCCTGCTCCAGCTGCCACAGCTCGGGGCTTTGTTCGCGAATCGTTCTCATCGTGTTAAACACATTGGCCCGCACCACCGCGTCCCAACGGTCGTCCTCGGATAAAGTTTTATCCGTTACTGATTCCACCGCCGGCTGAAGCCGTCCGTTCAAATCTTGCAGATTCAAAGAGCGCCAAACCGAGGTCGGCTTGTCATGTTCATCGATCGCTTCTTTTAAGGCCGTACAGCTGGTGTGGCCCAAAATCACCAAAACATGACATTGCAATTTATCCGCGCCATATTCCAGACTTCCCAAAATGCTCTTGTCCACAATGTTTCCAAAAGCCCGAACCGTGAAAAGCTGGCCCGGTTTCATGTTGAAAATAACTTCGGGTGCCACGCGGGAATCCGCGCAGCTCAGCAGCATCACCCGGGGTAAGCCCGGTTTGCGCACAATATGCGCCTGATGAACCTTATTGCCGCTGGTAAGCATTCTGATAATCGCGTCTTGCTCTTTTTTAATATCCGCCGGGGCCAAAATGCCTGTTCTTTTCACCGCTCCCGCCGGCATCGTTAAGGCGATCAAGCTCAACACCAAAACCCATTTCAACATTTTCATAAATCCTCCTTAAAACATTAAACCAATTTAAAAGTTAAAAGAACTCCACAACGAAACACCCGCCCCGTCTGATCCCTTTGGCCTCAGTAAAAATTCCGGAAAACGATCGTTCCGCTGAAAGGCCACCACTACTTCTATTTGATGCTCTCCCGACGACAGCTGGATCGTTTCATCTCCCTGTTTCTCCGGCGCCATATAATTTAATAGTTTAAAGAAGTATAAATCCGAAACGGTCTGACCATCGATCTTCAAACGACTCCGGTTGACCGCCTGGTAATGGACAATATAGTCTCCCTCTTTTTCCACATGGATGGTGGTAGAAAAACGAACCGCCTCCACCAATTGATTCACGCCGCCCAAGTAAGTTGCCGCGTAATCGGGCCCGATGGGATCAAAAACATGGGGCGCCCTGTCCTCATAAGCGATTAAATCAAAAATAAGACCGCATTCATTTCGAATATACTCCCGTTTCCAAGCGGGCTTCAGCTCATCCTTGAAGACAAAAAGATTTTGGCGTTTTTTAGCGATCAAGTCATAAGGGATACGGCATAAGCTCACTTCGTTTTCTAAAGTCCAAACCGCCTCAGGGAAAAATTTCCTTATTTTTTCCCGAATATCTTTCCCTGGGCCGCCGCTAAAATCATGAACCACAACGCTGACATCCTGCGGTTTGTCCCCGGGGTTTTTATAAATAATATTGGTCGGGTAGATCTTGTGAATCACAACACCTTCATTCAAAACCACGGACTCGTCGGAAAAAATATCGTCGCAAAAATAAACCCGGCTGCCCGCCGCGGTTTCACGAAAGGCGATACTCCGGGCGCTGGTAAAGAAGAGGGTTTGATGATCAAACCATTGGTAATAAACCCTGGAGTAAGCCGTTTGGGCCGACCATGCCCAAAAACCCATTAACAAAAGAAGAGTGGCGCCAAAAACAAAACGTCCCCGGGGCATCTGACTGGCGTATTTCAGAAGCTCATTCAATCCAACCGCGGCCAATAAGAGAAGCGGTCCCACCGCTCCGGCCACCCGTAGATTATGGGTCCCTCCGGCGAAAGCATGAGGCAAAATACCTGCCACCGCCGCGATAAAAACAAAAACACTGATCCAATTGGGTTTGGTCAAAAAATAAGCCAGGCCGAGGAAAATCAAAACCGTCTCGCCAAAACCAAAAAAAGCATCCCCCACCAACCCCATATTGGCGGGCCAGGTTCCGTCCCAAAACAGCAATTCGTTGGCTGTTCCAATTTTTCCCAGAACGCTGGCCAGAGATTCACTTAAAGCTCCGCCGCCGCGGTTCACTAGATTGTCGATTCTTTCCAAAAAGTCTGCTCGAGTCATGGTGGGATAATCGAGCAGCGTACAAATCCAGAGACTGGCCAGCGCGTATATCCAAATCTCGCTTTTTTTCGCGCTCTTCCATTTGAACTTGGCCACGCAGCCAAAAATAATTAAAACTAAAAAACAGCCCAACATGGCCAGGAACGACTCAGTTCGCCAGCGGTCAAACAGCTGATAAATCCAGCTCGACTTCGCGAATCCAAAGGACATGTAAAAGTAGTAGAAACCCAATACCAAAATATTGAAAACAATCACTAAACCCATCAGCCCCTGAAGATTTCTGTTTTCTTTCTTAGATAAAATCCAAACGAGGATATAAAAAGTAAAGATGATCAACGCGATGCGGATGTAGTCGTTGGTATAAACGCCTAAAGCCAGCGCCAATCCGGTCTGAATGAAATGCCGGAGGTTTGGTTTTTTAAACAACCTGATAACCATTAAAACAGGCAGTAAAAACGAAAGAATCACCATGGGGCCGCCCATGCCCATCGCGGACAGGTTCAAAAGCGGTTTGCAAGCGGCCCCCATGGCGGCGGCTAAAAGACCGGTTCGTCTTCCGCCGATTTCTTTACCTGTTAAATAAAGAAGCCAGATGTTTCCCAAATCGACCAGAGTAGCCGCCAACCGAATAATAAGAAGGTCCGTGGCGTTAGGCAGCCAATGCCACAAGAACAGGGTGATGTAGCAAAAAATGGGTTTTTGATAATAGGCAATGTAGTACCCGTCGCGGTAATCCTGAAGATCGCGGACCAGCCGGGTCTCCATGATGCCTCCCGCTTCATCAAAGCCATAGGATCCCTGGGCCTGATTCATGGCATAAACCCGCATGAATACCCCAAACAGTAAGATCGCCCAAAACCAAACGCGGGCCGTCAAACTCGTCAGGTCTTTTTCTTTTATCGCCTTGGAATTCAGCAGCAGGAAAGCACCGACCAGTCCCGCGAAGCAAACCATTTGAATCCAATATAAAGGGCTGAAGGGAACCCAGACCGGCAGCGCATGCGCCCAAGAAAAACTGGGAAACTTAAAAGTCGTCACGGCCAAGGCCGCCCACAAAAACCAAATGAGGCCGTATTTTAAAAACGGAGAAAGCTGGGAAAAAAGCTGGCCTGGGAGGGATCTGTGAACTGGTTTAAGAAAAGAAACGGCTAGAATGAAACCTATGGCTAAAAAAAACGACCCGAACATCCACCGGCCCTGGGCTATCGCGTAAATACCGGGTAAAAGGAAGAGAGGAATAGCGAGCTGAACTTTCCACTTATCATCGGACCCCTTTAATTTTAAGGGCTTAGACCTGGCCATGTATTCTCCGCGCTTGAACTTAAACCCGAATGGAAAACGCCTTTAATTATATAACCCCCTACTGGGGAACCGTTATAATTATTAGCGATGCCAACGACATCTACCCTAATTTCTCGAGCTCGCTAACACCTCATGAAAAAAATCGCGATCCTTCAATCCAATTACATCCCCTGGAAGGGTTATTTCGACATGATCCGTTCGGTCGACGAGTTTATTCTTTACGACGACATGCAATATACACGCCGCGACTGGCGTAACCGCAACTTAGTGCAGTCCCCCCAGGGGCTTCACTGGCTGACCATACCCGTGGAAGCCAAAGGTAAATTTGATCAAAAAATTAAAGACACGATGATTTCAGATAAAAAATGGGCAAAAGATCATTGGCAGACCCTGCGTCTTTATTACTCAAAAGCTCCCCACTTCAAAGAATACGCGGAGCTTTTTGAAAAAACCTTCGTTGAATGCGGAACCCTTGAAACGCTGAGCGAAGTGAACTTTAAATGGATTCAGCTGATTTGCGGCATTTTGCGGATCCCCACTAAGCTTTCCTGGTCCATGGACTATGAATTAAAAGAAGGAAAAACTGAGAGGCTCATTGGCCTTTGCCAGTCCGCTGGCGGCACCTCTTACTTATCCGGCCCCGCGGCCAAAGATTACATTGTGGATCAACTGTTTCAAGATGCCGGTATTGAGCTGAAATATATGGATTATTCCGGTTACCCCGAATATCCCCAGCTTCATTCCCCCTTTCAGCACGGCGTGAGTATCCTAGATCTTCTCTTTAATACGGGCCCTAAAGCTTTAAACTATATGAAGCAAATATCAGTTTAAGCTCAGGGAATTCATTCTTCGCGGAGTCTATCAATGGCCGGAGCCTCTTATTCCAAAGTACTGGCGCCTGTTAACCGCTATTACACAGAAAAAATCAAACTTCATGGCACCACCTCTTTGGGCGTGGACTGGAACAGCCGTGAATCGCAGGAACTGCGGTTTAAACAGCTGACACAAATGATTGATAAGTCAAAAAAGTTTTCCGTTAACGATTTTGGATGCGGCTACGGTTCGCTTTACGGTTTCCTCAAAAAACACAAACCTCAATACTACGGTTTTGATATTTCCACCGAAATGGTGGAAAAGGCCAAACAAACTTACGGCGCCAGTTCACAGGCTCAATTTAAAACCGGGCACAAGCCCTGGAAGAAAGCGGACTATGGCATCGCGAGCGGCATTTTTAATGTCCGTTTAAAATCCGGCAACGCCCCCTGGAAGAAATACATTTTAAAAACCCTGGATGAAATGAACGCTTCGAGTCTGAAAGGTTTTTCCTTCAACTGTCTCACCAAATACTCAGACAAACCTAAAATGCGCCCTTACCTTTATTACGCCGATCCCCTGTTTCTTTTTGATTACTGTAAAAAGAAATACTCAAAGAGCGTGGCACTGCTTCACGATTACGGTTTGTATGAATTTACGATTTTGGTGCGTAAAGATATTTAAATAAGGGGTGTCTTATGAAACCAGTGGTCATCTTCGGCGCGGCGGACATTGCCTCTGTCGCCCATTTTTATTTCACTCATGATTCCCAACAAAAGGTTGCCGCCTTCACGGTGGATAAGGAATACATCAAAGAACCCCAATATTGCGGCCTTCCCCTGGTGCCTTTTGAGGAAGTCGTTTCTCTATACCCGCCTGATCAATACGACATGTTTGTGGCGGTCAGCTACGCGAAGATGAACCAGGTCCGCGCGCAAAAATGCCAGGAAGCGAAAGACAAAGGTTACAAGCTCGCCTCTTATATCAGCACAAAGGCGACGGTTTGGCCCGGTACGCCTTTCGGCGAAAATTGCTTCATTTTGGAAGACAACACGATTCAGCCTTTTACCAAGATCGGCAACCACGTTACCCTTTGGAGCGGCAATCACATCGGCCACCACTCCACTATTGGCGACAACTGCTTTATTACCTCGCACGTCGTCGTTTCGGGCGGCGTCACGGTTCAGGAAAACTGTTTTATCGGCGTTAACGCGACCCTGCGCGATCACATTACCATCGGCAAACATTGCATCATTGGAGCCGCGTCCCTCATCTTGAAAGACACTCAAGATTTCGGAGTCTATATCGGCAACCCCGCCGAACTGTCTCCCGTACCCAGCAACCGGATAAAAAAACTCTAATGAGGAATTTCTAATGAAGTGGAAAAAACTGGGCCAGATTTTTTGCCCTGATAATCAATTCCCCTGGATGAAAACCCATGCGGCCAACCCGATCGCCGAAGCTTTAGGCAATGGACTCTTCCGCGTTTACTTCACCAGCCGGGATGAAAAGAACCGCTCCAGTATCGGCTCGCTGGAATTCGACATCCGCGACCCTCTTAAAATTAAGAACATTTCCGATAAACCTTTGGTGGCCCCAGGGGAGTTGGGCTTGTTTGACGATAGCGGCGCCGCTACCGCCTGGCTGACCATCGTGGATGGGAAAAAATATCTCTACTATTTAGGCTGGAACCTAGGCGTGACGGTTCCCTGGCGCAATACCATCGGTTTAGCCATCTGCGAATCGGGCCAATCCACTTTTACGAAATATTCCAAAGCGCCTCTCCTAGACCGAAGCGACATCGACCCCTTTTCCATTTCCTACCCCTCTATTCTGATCGAGAACGGGCTTTGGCGCATGTGGTACGGCTCGAACTTAAGCTGGGGCTCTACCGAAAAAGATATGGCCCATGTTTTTAAATACGCCGAATCGAAAGACGGGCTTCACTGGGACCGCAAAGGAATAGTGGCCGTTCCTTTAAAAGGCGATGGGGAGTTCGCGCTCTCTAAACCCTGCGTGGTCAAAGACAACGGCGTTTATAAGATGTGGTACGCTTTTCGGGGCAAGGGCTACCGAATCGGTTATGCCGAGTCGGTCGACGGCATAAAATGGGAAAGAATGGACGAAAAAGCCGGAATTGACGTTTCTCTCTCAGGCTGGGATTCCGAAACAATTGAATACGGATATGTTTTCGATCATAAAGATGAAAGGTACATGCTTTACAATGGCAATGCTTACGGACGAACCGGCTTTGGTTTGGCCGTTCTAGAAAAGCACTGAAAATATAAGCGAGGGTTTGATGGTCAAAGTTCACTGTAAAAAAGACCAAAATTGGTTGGCTAAAGCTCTGGAAGGTTTGAAGATTGAGGGCTTCGCCATTATTGAAGGCGTGATGGACGCGGAATTTATCAAGCGTTCTATCGAAGGACTTCATCAAGTCGAGAACATTATCGTTCCACTGATGGGAAAACAGCGTTTATTGGACGCGGGCGAACTGGGCGTTTTGCGAATCACCTCAAAATACGACAACTTTTTCTTAAAGTACCTGGAGCTTCCCGAACTTCTTCAAGTCGTCGACAGCACCGTTTCTAACACCGGTATTCTTCATGTCCAACAGGGGTCTATTCTTCCCTCTTTTCCTAAAGGACAGGCGCCTCCGGTCTTTCAAAATGTTTTTCATATGGACTTTCCACGCCACCTGAACGGCTACATGGCTTCGGTTAATTGTTTTTTCGCCATCAGCCCTTTTACCAAGGACAACGGCGGCACTTTGTTAGTTCCGGGCACCCATCAAAAAACCGAAAGGCCCAGCGAGGACTATCTCAAAGCGAATGCCATCTCGGTGGAATGTCCTGAAGGCTCCATGTTCATTTTCGACTCCACGCTTTATCACGCCGCCGGCGAGAACAACTCCGGCAAAGACCGCTACGGCATCAACCATCAGTTCACCCGGGCTTTTTTCAAACAACAAATCGACTATGTCCGCGCTTTAGGCGATGATGTGGTCAAAGCTCAAATACCCCGTACTCAGCAGCTTTTGGGCTGGTACACCCGCATTCCCAGCAGCTTGGAAGAATACTATCGCGCACCAGACGACCGACTTTATCGTAAAGGCCAAGGATAAATGCCCTCACCCTCCAAAACCGTTCTCAGTGTTGTGGTTCCCGTGTATGGCTGTGCTGGCTGCCTATTAGAACTTCAACAAAGACTCACTAAAGTTTTAAAAACGGTCACTCCTCAATATGAAATCATTTATGTAGAAGACCGCGGCAATGACGATTCCTGGGAATTTTTAAAACGAATCGCGAAAAAAGATAAAAAAGTGAAAGCTTACCGTTTGAGCCGCAACTTCGGACAACATGCCGCGGTCACCGCGGGGCTTTTCCACTCTCAGGGCAGATGGACAGTTGTGATGGATTGCGATCTTCAAGATCCGCCCGAAGACATTCCCCGTTTATACCGAAAGGCTCTAGAAGGCTTTGACATTGTTTTAATGAAAAGAAAAAACAAAAAACTTTCCATTTTCAGGCGCACAGCGGCGGCCATTTATTTTAAATTCATTAACTCATTCACCACGGAACACCTAAATGGCGTTTATGGCAGCTTTAGTATCCTCAGCCAAAAGGTTAAACATTCTTTTTTACGCCTCAACGACGTGAACCGGCATTACCTTTTTATTCTGAGATGGCTCGGTTTTAAAACCGCCTATTTGGAATATGAACACGGCGAGCGTTTCGCCGGAAAAAGTTCTTACAGTTTAAAATCGCTGTTAACCCATGGATTCAACGGGGTCTTTTTTCAAACAACCGTTTTGCTTCGCTGGATTGTTTATGTGGGATTCGTCGTTTCCCTTTTAGGGTGGCTGTCCGCTTTTTACATTCTCTATTTGTATTACTTCTATTCGATTCAGCCTGGATGGACCAGCCTGGCGATCCTCACCTTAATTATCGGCGGGTTTATCATTATCAGCACCGGCATCACGGGGCTTTATATCGGCAAAATTTTCGACCAGGTTAAAAAACGGCCGCTCTACGTGATAGATCAAGTCATCGAAAGAGGAAAATTGATTGAGTAAAATGATGAGCTATTTTTTCATTTTCTTAACTTTAGCGTTGGGCGCCTACGGTCAGTTAATCCTGAAATCCAGGGTTTTAAAAGCCGGAGCCGTTCCGGCTGATCTTCATGAAAAAATAATTTTCGGCTTAAAACTGCTGACGGATCCTTGGGTCTTGAGCGCCTTCGCTGGCGCGTTTTTAGCCTCTCTATGTTGGATGGCGGCGATGACCCGCCTGCCTCTGAGCTTCGCCTATCCCTTTACCAGTTTATCTTTTGTGTTGATTCTCGTTTTGAGCTACGTGTTTTTTAACGAGCCCATTACTGTCGCGAAGATCGTGGGATTAGCCTTCATTATCTGCGGTATCACTATCGCCAGCCTGGGATAACCGGCCCATCCGCTAAAACCGGTGATAAAATGTCAAAAAATATATAAACTTTGAGTATTAAAACAGCTAAGGACATTCTCCATTGCTCTTGCCGCCAGGAACCATACTTCAATACATGTATGTCAAAGAAAGACTTCAACGGTTAAACCCCGGGAGATTTATTGAAATCGGTATCGGGCAAGGCCAGCTTTCCAACTTGATTCTTAACCTCGGATGGACCGGCATCGGTTTCGATTTGAATTCGGATACGCTCCAGGTCGCCAAAAAAATTAATGAAAACTATATCAAAGCCGGGCAATACAGCGTTCAAAAGCAGGATTGGCTTGCCTCTAAAAGTAAATCGAAAGTCGATCTCGTTATTTCTTCCATGGTTTTGGAGCACTTAAAGCCGAACGAGGAAAAAAAATTCTTTCAAAAAGCCTTGCAGCAGCTAAAGCCTGGCGGCATTTTAATTATTTTAGTCCCCTCCAACCCGGATGCCTGGGGTATTGATGATGAAATAGCCGGTCATTACCGGCGTTATACGCTGGATGAATTAAAAACCAAATCTATAAAAAACAACTTCAATGTCCTGCATCTGGTCGGTTTGACCTTTCCTTTAGCCAACATGACGCTGCCCATCTCCCAATACCTGGTGGAAAAAGCCGAGAAACAAAAACAAAAATTATCGATGCTGGAAAAAACAAAACTATCCGGTAATCGAAACGTCCTCTATAAAACCGCCTATCCCAAAATTTTCGGCCTCGTTTTAAACGAATTCTTTCTTTCCCCGTTTTATTGGGTTCAAAAACTGAACTCTAAAAACGAAAAATCATTGATCATTTATGCTGAATTAAGTCCCCGGCGGAAAAAATGAAAGAAAAAAACAACCACATCCCTTTTAACCAGCCCTACTTCACCGGCAAAGAACTGGAATATATTCAGCAGGCCCATGATCAAAAACACCTCTCGGGCGACGGGCCTTTCTCCAAAAAGTGCCACGCCTGGCTGGAAAAATCTATCGGAACCCAGAAAGCCCTTTTGACTCATTCATGTACTGCTGCCCTGGAAATGGCTGCCATCTTGATTGGGATTGAATCCGGCGATGAAGTGATCATGCCCTCTTATACCTTCGTCTCAACCGCCAACGCTTTTGTGTTAAGGGGCGGGGTGCCGGTTTTCATTGATATCCGTCCGGACACATTGAACATTGACGAAAAGAGAATCGAAGCGGCGATCACTCCCAAAACCAAGGCCATAGTGGTGGTTCATTACGGCGGGGTCGCCTGCGAAATGGATGAAATTTTGGCCATCGCCCGCAAACACAACCTTTTTGTTATTGAGGATGCCGCCCAGGGAATTGACTCCCAGTACAAGGGCCGTCCCCTGGGAAGTCTGGGACACCTGGCCGCTTTAAGCTTTCACGAGACCAAAAATATTATTTCGGGCGAAGGCGGGGCCCTGTTGATTAATGATGAGCGGTTTATTGAAAGGGCTCACATCATCCGGGAAAAAGGAACTAACCGAACCAAATTTTTAAAAGGCCAGGTAGATAAATATACTTGGGTCGACATCGGTTCTTCTTATTTACCCAGCGATTTGATCGCGGCCTTTTTATGGGCTCAACTGGAAAGCTTTGAGCAGATCACCTCCCAAAGAAAGTCTTTGTGGAACAAGTATCACGAAAGCTTCGCCCCAGCGGAAGCCAAGGGCCAGTTGAAGCGCCCGATCATTCCGGCGGACTGCCATCCCAACGCGCATCTTTATTATGTTTTGCTTCCTACCGCGAAAAAACGGGATTCCTTCTTATCCGCTCTCAGCCAAAATAATATCAACGCGGTTTTCCATTACATTCCCCTGCATGATTCTCCCGCCGGAAAAAAATACGGCAGAACGGCCGGTTCTTTAGAAGTCACCAACGATTTAAGCCAAAGAATCGCCAGACTTCCCTTGTGGATTGGTTTGGAAAAAGACCAGCCCCGGGTCATTGAACAAGTCCTCTTGGAAGCGGGTAAACCCTGATGAAACTTTGTCCTTCTTGCCGCCAGGCCTTTGATTCGGCTGGTTGGGTATGCCCCCGTTGCCATTTTGAGCCAAAAAAAGTCGAGGGTTTTCTTTCTTTCGCCCCTGAACTGGCCTATGACAACGACGGTTTTCCCTCGGATGGGTTTGACCGGCTGGTGCGGTTGGAAGCGGGCAATTTTTGGTTTCGCTCCCGCAGCAAGCTTATTCTCTGGGCTCTGGCCAGATACTTTAAAAACACCTCTCGTTTTCTCGAGATCGGATGCGGCAATGGTTATGTCCTCTCCTGCGTGAACAAGGCTTTTCCCGGCATTAAGCTTTTTGGCAGCGAAGTTTATCAACAGGGCCTTCACCACGCCTCCAAAAGAATTCCCGTGGCTGAGTTTTTTCAAATGGACGCCAGAGCCATTCCCTTCGAAAACCACTTTGATGTCATTGGGGCTTTCGATGTACTGGAACACATTTCGGAGGATGAAAAAGTACTCGCCAGCATGTTTCAGGCGGTTGTCCCCGGCGGCGGCATTTTAATCACTGTTCCCCAGCACCAATTTCTCTGGACCTATGCCGACCACTTCGCGGGCCATGTGCGCCGCTATTCGAGCCGGGAGTTGAGAGAAAAAGCGGAAAAGGCCGGCTTCAGGGTGGAAGCCGTGGTGTCTTTTGTTTCTTTCCTCCTGCCGCTCATGCTTTTATCCAGGCTGCTTCAGGGCAACGATCCCAAAAAATATGATCCCGAAGCGGAATTGCGCTTAAACCCCGTCATGAATATTTTGTTGGAAAAAATATTGGATTTTGAACGGCTGTTAATCCGGTTCGGATTAAGAATGCCCTGGGGCGGTTCATTACTACTAGTGGCGAGGAAAGAAAAGAAATGATGAAATTCCTTTACCGTTTTTTGGAGATCCCGGTCATTTATCAAATAGTTGGTTTTATCCTGGGCCCCGGCGGGCCTTATTTAAGAAAAAAAATAAATCAAAAAGTATTCAACCCGCCTTTTAGCAAAGCCTTGGATGTGGGTTGCGGCCCCGCGCCGACCACGCCCGAGCCCCTCGAGTTATTAGTCGGCCTCGACGTAAACGAAGACTACATCAAACAATATACGGGCGGTTACATCGATACTGATCCCCAGCTGGTTTTAAACCCGCCCCCATCCCGCAAACGGTTGGGCTATATCGCCTCCGCCACCCAAATGCCTTTTGCGGACGGATCTTTTGACGAGGTTCGAAGTGTTTCTTTTTTTCATCATTTATCTGACGCGGATACGGAGAAAACCCTTAAAGAAATGTATCGGTGCATTCATGCGGGTGGACGGTTAATTATGTTTGACGCGGTTTGGCCTAAACGCGCCTGGACTCGGCCTGTGTCCTGGTTTGTGGCCAAATATGATCGGGGACGTTATTTCAGAACCGAGGAACAAATGGTGGCGGTTTTTAAAAAAGCCTGCCCCGGTGATTGGCAATGGAAGCGTTACACCTACACCTTTACCGGCCTTGAGCTTTTGTGCCTTCAGTACATCAAAAAATAAAACTTTGTTTTGACCGGTGAAACCGCTGCCGGTTAAAAGCTAAAGCTTTTCCAAATTTCTTGATTGGGACCGTCTGTTCCTGGGCCCTTAATCCAAATATCAGGCGGGCCATAAGAAGTTTGAAAACAGGTGACCACTTCGACTTTGTGGTCTCCCTCTGTCAAATTGAGCGAAACTTTTTTGACCAACGGCAGCGGTATATAAGTCCCTACTCTTGGCAAAATCAGATCAAAAATTTCTTTACCATCAATGTAAACCTTGGACCGATTGCCCGCCTCAATGGTGATTTCATAATTGCCGCCATGGTTGATATGAATTGTTCCGTCTAATTTGAGTGATTGCGCGTCAAAAATAACGCCCGCCCAGGCGGGCAGGGGCTGGGAAACATTTTTCGCCCCATCTTCCCAATCCGCCAGACTCAAATTCAAATAACAATTGGGCGCGATATAGGTCCGCTTCCAAAAGGGGCCCGCGATTCGAGAAACCACGAACAGGTCTTGTTTTTTGCTTAACAGATCCTCGCCCGCGATTTCACAGCGCAAAACCATTGGGTGTGTCGGATCGTCGGGAGAAAATAAACCAGTCCACTTCGCCTTGGGAAAGCCCTTCTCCGTTCTCACTCGAAGCTCAGGTCTTCTAATATCCATATACATCACCACATCAGGAATCTTCTCATCTGTGGCCAGATCAATAGGATTGTGTTCATGGGTAAAGTGAAGCACGGGACCTTCGTAATATTCGGGCGACACATCTAAAGACAGATAGACCCTGAAGCCATTCGCCGAATCTTTAGCCGCCGCTTCCAGGGTCCCCATTCGTCTTTCTGCCCACTGGGTGTAAACCCGCGAGAAGGTCAAGTACGCGGACCAAAACCAAAAAATAATCAGCAAAAACCAGATTACCGAATTAAAAAACTTCACCTTAGGCATTCCGCCTTTAATGATTTCTATTAGCTCGTTCAACCCAATAGCGCCTATTAACAGCAGAGGACAAACCGAGCCGATTAAAAAACCACTATGCGTGCCCGTGGCAAAAAGCAGCGGCAGCACGCCGAGTATGGCTGTCAAGATCAGAAAAACGCGGGTGACATTTGGTCTCGCGACACAAAAAACCAATCCCAGCCCGATCAAAATGGTTTCGGGATATCCAAAAAAAGCGTCGCCATCGATGGCCATATCCGACTTGTCCGCGCTGGCCCAAAATAACCAGCGAAGCGTCAGCGGCAGCTGCTGAAAACAGGTGTGAAGATAAACCGGGCTTAAAAAGCCAGCGCCCGATATCAGGGAATGCTCCTCAATTCGGCCGACCATAAAGTCATTGGCGATTTCGGGATAAGCGAAAATGGTCGCCAACCAGCTGCCCAAAAACCAATAAGTCCATAAACGCTGCTGATCCGCGGATTTTTTACGTGAGTAAAGAAAAATACTGGATACCAGCACACCAGCCAATAACCACCAGTCAAAGGCTTTAATCTGCCGGATGACCCCGACGCTGTTCGGAAAAGCGTTATTGCAGCAAAGATAAAAAACTAAAAAAGCGGGCAAGGACAGCCAGATTAAAACGGGCGCGTCTTTGAGCTTCATTTCTTTCCGGTTGGTCCACCAAACATAGCCCAAGCTAATAAAAACAAAGAAAGGGATGAACGGTTCAAAGGGCGCGGCTGTGTAAGCCAGAAAGCCCACGCCGATACCCCACCATAAAAAATCAGAGATTTTATTTTTTCTTTGCAGCCTAATCGTCAGCCAAATCGCGATCGCTATTCCAAAAGCCAAAGTGCTTGAGGGATAACCCGACACCACCCGGGAAATGAGGGCTTTGCTGACCGCCGCCATCCCGGCGACTAACAGGGCCATTCTGCGTCCGGCGATTTCCTTAGCGGATAAATATAAAAAGAAAATGATGCCAAAGTGAAAAAGGGCGTCGCTCAAGCGCTGGATGGTCAGTCCCGTCGCGTTAGGCAGCAAATGCCATAAAGCTAAAGCCGAATAGGGCCAGGCGGGCAGCAACCCATGTTGAAAAATATAACCCAGGCCATAATCACCCAAATCTTTTAACCGGCGGATCGTTCGTATAAAGAAAGCGCAATCGTCCGTGTACCCCGCGGACGGCTTGTCCATGTGATAGAGGCATAAGAACGCGCTTAACCCAATCGCGGCCGCGAAGCCGATTTTGACCCCTATCGACGATACTGTTTCACCCGAGGCCTTGTTATTTGTTTTGGCGACAAAACGGACATACAAAATCATGCCCACTAAAATGAACAACGCGGTTTTCCACGATTCAAAAAACATAATGGGTAATTGATGGGTTGGAAACATCCAGTCAAAGCTGGGGAAAGAACTGGTAACCGCGCAAAAGGACAGCCAAAGCGCCAATAAGATGAATGGGTCTTTCAGATTTTTCGCGATTTGAAGTGATTGGCTTAAAAAAGTAAAAACTCGTTTTTTAATCGAAGATTTCGAGGCGCTCTTTTTCTTAACTTTACGCATTATTTCTCCGAGACATTTTCAATAGACCCATAAACAACCCTATATATGCCGTAAATATGACATCCGCATTATATACAACTGTTATAGGCGCTGTAACCTTTGAAAAATCTTCTCTGACGCGGCGCCTGACGAGAAGATTTTCCGTCAAGTCCATGTTTCGTCGGTCTTATTTGGGTATAATTTTCGAAATTTCATCGACCAAATTTTAACGAAACCATACCAATGAAAAATATGATTAGAAAAATCGCCGTCTTTCTCTTACTCGTATTAGGCGGGTTTTTGGTCGAAACCCACAAAACTCTGGATTACTGTTCTCTCGGCATCGCCTTTTGCGCCATAGCTCTGGCGCTTTCAGTCAAACTCATCAAAGAAGTTCCCGGAATAAAAATATTTTCAGAGACGCGCTTAAAGATCTTGCCGGAAGAAAAGGAATGGTCGCCCATTTGGCTTTTTCTGATCAGTCTGGCTGTGGTAGCGGGTATCGGCGTTTCGAGTTATTGGCTGGAAAACAATCGGTGGTTTTTCTTCATTATTTCCATGCTCGTCATCGGCGGATTAATCTTTATCCTCGAAAGTCATTCTTCTGTGTTTTGGCAGGATGCTAAAGATCAAAAATCCAATTCCTGGTTTGAAAAGTATTTCGTTCCAGAAGTTTTAATTCTATCTCTCGGTTCTTTTTTTCTATTTACCCATTTCACCCACAAACTTCTTCCATACTTCTATTCGGAGGGCGGGGACTCTGATTACTTTCATTTATTAACCACTTACTTCACTATTATTGGCGACACTCAATACAGCACTCCCTATATCACTATTTGGGCGCCTGGTTTTTGCGCTTTCCCTTGTTTTTTTGAGGGCCAGTTTTTAAGAATTTTTGGCGTCACCTTACTCAACGACATCCTCTTTATCTCCATATTGAATCTGATTGGCCTCATCTTCTTTTATAAGTTTCTTTGCTTTTACACCGCCAAAAAGCCAGCGCTAATATCCACCCTTCTGCTGGCCACTTCCCACTGGGCTCTTTTTTTCGCGCGGCAAAGTTATGTCGGCACCGGCTTTGTGATTCCCTGTACCGCCATCACTCTTTATTTTTTCGCACGGGCCATCGAGCTGGGAAAACCCCGGGACTTCGCTTTTTTGGGAACCATGCTGGCTTTCGATTTAATGGCGCACATTATCATTCACTTTTACATTATTTATTTAATTCTCGTTTTGGTTTTAATCTTTCTATCCCGCCGAAAACTAATTTTCTTAAAACAAAAATGGGCCTGGTTGTTCGCTTTGGGGATTTTCGCGCTTTGGTATTTACCGATGTTTATCCATTTTCAATTGCACGAAAATCAGATGTTCTTAATCGATACCGGACTCTTTAAGACCTATAACGTTTGGAACGGCCAGGGTTCCTTTCCCTGGCAGTTTTTATTCAATGATCTGCAAATGTTCACGGTCAGAACTAACTCATCTCAAATGGCGTTTTTGCCTTACTTAAGCCCCTGGGAAGGCGTTTTTCTCATCTGTGGAGCGGCTTGGTGCTTGTGGCAATTTCTGGAACCCGCCTTCTTTCTGATTTTTATCGGCTTTTTCGGGGGCATTCTTCCGGATGTGATCACGGGCGGAGCAACCAACCCTCACCGGGCGATCGCCGCGCTGCCTTTTGTTTTCATCTTTATCGGCCTGGGTATAGACCGGCTGGAAAAAGTAATTGCCGCGCCTTTGGGAAAAATAAATGGGGGGAAACTCGGCAACCTCTTTTTACTGATATTTCTTTTTCTCTCCATCATCTGGCACTACGACGTCATCTTTAATCAATTCGCGAAAAATAAATTTGTTTACGCTAATGAAAGCGAAGATTTATACGGCAATATCACGGCTCAGCATTTAAAGGGATGGGACACTTACGACACAAACTTAAGCGTCAATTACCAGCCCCAGCTGGGCTTCTATTATCTGCCGCAGGATATGGGCAATAGAATTTCGTGGCGTTTGCCTGATATCCCTATGCCGTTGAAAACCGTTCCCGCCAAAGGCGCTCTGATTTTGTTGGATGACGACTCAGGAAGAGCCTATGAGAATTGGATGAATTACTACTACCCCGATTCACCCGAAAAAATCATTTATAACTCTTTTGGCGATGTTAAATTCCGTTTGTGGGAAATCACGCCCGATCAAATTCAAAACGCGCTCAAAGAAAACAAACCCTTTCCTAACAGCGGACTAACTCTCGCTTGGTATGACGCTGCCGGGCACCAGCTAGGCAAATGGCATATCCCCGTTCTTTCGACAGCCGTGCTGAAAAGCCAATGGTTTCAAGAACTTTTAGGAAAAGCTCCCTTCCCCTGGCCCAAAGTCGCTTATTTCACCATTACGGGTTCTCTGGGTAACACGGACGGTAAAAAACTTTACCTGGAGACAACAGGAAAAGTAACCGGAACCATCAATCAAACTAAAATTCAGATCAACGCTACCGGCTATCCTCTGCAGCAAAAACTGGACTCACCTCAAAAGGGCTGGATTTCCATTAAGCTGCGCTATATTCCGAAGGAAAGTGATTTCAGACTGGACCTATTTCAACGCGACGTCACCGGCCGGAACACTGTTCCCGCCAATGAATTGAAAACGGCGGCTCTGCCATGAGAAAAAAAATAAAGAGAATTAAACCAAAAGAAAAAAAGCAGACTTCCCTGAAACCAGCTGACTCTATTTTTAAATGGTTCGCTTCCATTTTTATTTTGGCCACGATTTTGGTTTTATATCCGGATCAAACAACCCGCCTCTTGCGTCTCTGTGTCTATGGCGACGGCAGCCAGCGGTTAAAATGCGGGTATTCAATCGACGATGTTCCGGCCACATGGGGTTATGCCTGCTGGCTTGGCCCCTTTTCCAGACCCACTCAGAAATTTGGCTTCTCTTTGTACGAACAGGGAAATGAAAGATTCCGAATCCCCGTGTTGAATCACAATATTGAGGGCGCACCATTGATCCTAAACGGCGTGACTTTTGCGCAGGGGATCGGCGGACACGCGCCGTCAAAAATCGCCTTCGATCTGCGGGGAAAATACAGCCGGTTCACCTGCAAAGCCGGGTTGGATCAGGCTACTGGCGATAATCACGGAATTGTTTTCTCTGTCATCGCCGACGGAAAAACCATCTACGAATCGCCCAAACTCCCTAAAGACATCGATCCTTTTCCGATCGACTGCTCGGTCGCGGGCGTCAAAGAGCTGGTTCTTTTCGCCGACAGTCCCCAATTTGATGACGTTTTGAGCGATGTGGATTGGGTTGACTTAAAATTTGAGCCCGTATCCGCCCCGCGCCCCTAAAATCTTTTTGTACTTGTTTCACTTTGTGGTTAAATCAACTTTGACATCAACCTTTCAGGAATCCCCTTCGTGCAAAATATCGTCCGAAAATCCTCAATTTTGGTTCTTTTGATATCCGGCGGGTATTTAATTGAAACTCACAAAACTTTCTACCACACCTGCCTGGGTATCGCCTGTTGGGCATTCGGCATCATTCTTTTCTCTCATTTCATTAAGGCCGTTCCAGGCATCAAACTTTTTTCCAGTTCTCATCTTTCAGGTTTAAAAGGAACAAAAGAGTGGGGAACCATTCCCCTCTTTCTATTAAGCCTCGCTATTGTGCTTTTACTCGGGCTGTCGGACTTTTCTGTGGAAAATCGTTACTGGCTTGGTGCGGGCACTACCATGGCGGCGATGAGTTTTTTATTTTTTATTCTGGAAAACCGTTCACCAATTTCCGAAGCTGGGCCCAGCCGCTCCAAACCAGTTCCCTGGCACGAAAAAATATTCCTGCCGGAAATTCTGATCTTGGCTGTCGGGGCCTTTTTTATGTTTTCCGCCTTTCCTCTTAAATCTCTCTCTCAGCTTTTCTCGACGGGCGGCGACTGCGATTATTCTTTTAGGCTGACGGTTTTTCATACCGGCGTTGCTGAAACCGAATACACCACTCCCTTTTCCTCTGTATGGGCCAACGGCTTTTGCGCTTTCCCCTTTTTCTGGGAAGCCTTCTTCTTAAGAATTTTCGGCATCTCCCAATACAAAGATATGATTTTTAACGGATGCCTTAATTTAATCGGCCTGATCTTTTTTTATAAGTTTCTTTGCTTCTACGTTTCCAAGAGGGCCTCTCTCGCGGCTACCCTCCTGTTAGCGGCCTCGCACTGGGGCGTCTACTATGTGCGCCAGACTTATGTCGGCATGGAATTTGTGGTTCCCTTAACCGCCGCTACACTTTATTTCTTCGCGCGGTCGGTCGAATCCGGAAAAGCCCGCGACTTCGCTCTCTTTGGAACCCTCATTGGCTGTGACCTGATGTCACACCTGACTATTCATATGTATTTTTTATACTTTGCCCTGGTTTTGTTTTTAACCGCCGTTTCACGCCGGGCCGATATTTTAAAACAAAAAAAATCCTGGTTCTTCGCTTTCGGCATTTGCGCCCTTTGGTATCTGCCGATGTTCATTTATTTTCAACTGCACGGAACCAAAGTTGGTTTTTTAGACACAAGCTTATTCAAATACTACGGGGTCTGGAATGGCCAGGGTGAATTCCCCTGGGGCGGCATTTCGAACGCGCTTCAAATGTTCACGGCGCCAACCCAATGCGCCGAAATGTCCCATCTGCCCTATTTAAGCCCCTGGGAAGGCCTTTTGTTTTTCTGCGGCATCGCCTGGTGTTTATGGCGGTTTTATCAGCCCGCTTTTTTTATTCTTTTTTTAGGCTTCGCGGCGGGCATTCTCCCCGACGCGGTAACCGGCGGCCACGACGAGCCTCACCGGGCCTTTGCCGCGCTTCCCTTTACCTATTTGTTTATTGGGATTGGAATCGACCGGTTGGAAAAAGTCCTCCAGGCACCCCTGGGAAAACAAAAAGGTGTTTGGATAGGAACTTTGTTTTTGGCCGTCTTCGTGCTTTTTTCCCTGGGCTGGCAATACGATGTTTTATTCAACCAATTCTCAAGGAATAAAATCATCCACGCGAACGAGAATGACTCTTTAAATGAAAAAATCGCCAAACAATACGCGGACGGATGGAACACTTACTACGAATTGGGACCGGGCAATTGCCAGGTCAAAACCATCACATTGCCTTTGAGAAGCAATTCACCCAAAGGCGCGGCGATTCTATTGGACGACAAGTCTGGATTATCCTTTGAGGGTTGGCTGCATGATTACTACCCGCTTTCGCCCGAAAAGATCATTTACAACTCTTTGGGAGATGTACAATTCAGGCTCTGGGAAATTTCTCCCGACCAAATTCAGACCGCCCTGCGTAACAACAAACCCTTTCCTTCCACGGGGCTAATCCTGACCTGGTACGATGCCCGTCAAAAGTCTTTGGGACTTTGGCATATTCCAACCCTATCGACGGACGCCCTGGGCAAAGAGTGGTTTCAATATCACCCGGGCAATCCGGCCTTCCCCTGGGAAAAAGTGTCTTACTTTGTCGTTAGCGGTTATTGGCAGAACTCCGGCGGACAAACCCTGACGGTTGAAACCACGGGGAAAGTCCAGGGAACAGTGGGAGGAAAAGCTTTATCGTTGAACGGCGCCGGTGAGTTGGCGCGACTTCAGTTCACCTCTTCTCAAAAGGGCTGGGTACCGGTAAAACTTACTTACTTCCCCAAAGGAATTGGGTTTAACTTATCCCTCTATGAAAATAATGTCACCGGCCGGGATTTGATTTCATCAGACCAATTACGTACAACCCTTCAACACCAACCATAACTCGAATTTTGGAAATGAAATGAAAAAGAACCCTCTTAAAACCCTAAAAAGAAAAAAAGCCTCCACCCCCGCGGAAGGTTCTAAAACGCTCAGCCTTTCTTTTTCTGTTTTTCTTTTACTTCTTCTTTGCGGCTGGTTATGGGACCCTTCGGCCAGAGTTTTACGCGTCTTTTTAAACGGCGACGGAACCGAAAGATTAAAGTGTGATTTTAATATTGGCGGCGCCCAAACCAGCTGGGCCTATGCCGGGTCGGATGGGGTCAATCCCAAGACGGTGCGGAGATGGGGACTTTCCTATCTGGCGCCCTCTACCGAAGTGGCCCAACTTCCCCTCTTAAACCACAACATGGCAGGAGGCCCATTGATGATTAACAATCGCGCTTTTGCCGAGGGCATCGGAAGCCATGCGCCGTCAAAAATCGCGTTTAAACTCGAAAAAAAATACGCCCAGTTTTCATGCAAGGTAGGTTTAGACAAAATCAGTGGTTATAATCACGGCGTCATTTTCTCGCTCATCGCCGATGGGCGTGAAATCTATAAAAGCCCCAAGCTGTTATCGGATTCGGACCCTTTCCCGGTGGATTGTTCCCTGGACGGGGTAAAAGAACTGATTCTTTTCGCCGACAACATACAGGTAGATGAGACTGTCAGTAATGTGGATTGGGTCGATTTAAAATTCGAGCCTAAATCTGAAAATAATTAAATCTTTTCGCAAAGGTAAACCATGCTCGACCCAAAGTACGTCCGTGAACATGAAGCCGAGGTCCGCCAGGCTTTAGAAAACTGCAAATCCAAAGTCGACCTTTCCCTCTATTTGGACTTGGAGCGCCGCCGCCGAGATCTGACCATTTCCGTCGACAAACGCAAAGAACGCCTCAATAAAGCCTCAGAGGAAATGGGGCGCATGAAAAAAGAAGGTCAGGATATTTCGGCCTATCGCGGAAAGCTTCAAGAACTGTCGGACGAGATTAAACAGATGGATAACGAAATCGCTGCGGTCGATAAAGACTTCCACGATATCGAACTTCAAATCTGCAACTTGCCAGACGCCAGCGTCCCAGTCGGGGGCGAAGATCAAAACCAAGAGATCCGCAAAGTCGGCGAACCCAAGAAGATGGATTTCAAACCCAAACCGCATGAAGAGCTGGGTGTCGCTTTAGGCATTTTAGATTTTGAAAAGGCCGCCAAAGTTTCCGGCGCCCGCTTCTTTACGCTTTGGGGACTGGGCGCCAAGCTCGAAAGAGCTTTGGCTAATTTCATGTTGGATTTGCACACTAAACGGGGTTATCAGGAAATAGTGGTTCCTCATTTGGTGAATTACCAATCGATGGAAATGTCCGGCCAGTTTCCGAAATTCATTGAACAGGCCTTCGCGACTAAAGAAGACCCTCTCTATTTAATCCCCACCGCTGAAGTCTCTTTGGCGAACCTGCATCGTGGTGAAACCTTGGCGCCCGGTTCTCTCCCGAGAAAGTATGCCGCCTTTACACCTTGCTACCGTCGTGAAGCGGGCACCTACGGGAAAGATACCAAGGGCCTCATCCGCCTGCACCAATTCAACAAGGTCGAAATGTTCCAGTTCGTGGAGCCCGAAAAGAGCGCTGAAGCTTTAGAAGGACTCGTTGGCGACGCCGAAGAAGTCTTAAAGCAATTAAGCTTGCCCTACCGCGTGGTCGTTTTAGCCACCGGCGATAAGAGCTTCAGCTCGGTGAAAACCTATGATTTAGAAGTCTGGGTGCCCAGCCAAAATACCTACCGCGAGATTTCCAGCTGTTCCAATTGCTCTGATTTCCAAGCCCGTCGCGGCGGCATCAAGTTTAAGCGTGAGGGCGGCGGTAAACCCGAGCTGGTTCACACGCTCAATGGCTCCGGTCTGGCGGTCGGCCGTACCTGGCTGGCGATTCTGGAAAACTACCAGCAGGCTGACGGTTCGGTGGTCATCCCCGAGGTTTTACGCCCCTATTTAGGCGGACTCGACGTCATCCGCCCTTCTAAATAAGGCAAAAAAACCTATTATTGAATCACAGGCGGTTTACCCCGGCTTTAAGTAATGGTTTCTAAAAGCTTCTGGTACAATAACGACTGACCATAACCGATGAGGAGTTTTTCCCCGATGACTGTTCAAACCCCTACGATTGAACCCAAAATGACCAAAGCCGGCAAAATCACCCTAGGTGCGGGTGTGGGCGTTTTAGTAGTGGGTTATATGTTTCTAGCGACTGGTTCCATGACATTGGCGCCGTTACTGATCATTGGGGGACTCGTTACCGTCGGAGTTGGAATCTACAACCTTTAGGACGACATGCAACCCCAGTTGCCGCAGTTGATCGCCAGCGAGATCTGTTTGGAATGCCCCGTTTGCTGCCGCTTCCCCGAGAAGCAGGCGTCTCTCTCTCCCTTCTTCTTTCCTGAAGAAAGAGTTTTGGCTCAATCCATCAAATCAAAAGGTTCATATAGGGAAGCTGCCATGGGGCATGCTTCCAAAGCGGAGCTCGTGACATGCGGGCATGGCTACGCTTGTTCGTTTTTCAATCCTGAGGATCACACGTGCCAGATATATGCGGCGCGGCCCCTGGATTGTTCGATGTACCCCGCGGTGATTATGCACAGTGCGGATCACCAAAAAGTTTTGATCGGCGCGGACACCAAATGTCCCGCGCTCAGGCGGTCCGACGTGGCCGCGAAGTTAAATAATTATTTAGATGTGATTCAGCGGTACTTGGAAAGCACGACCCTGTCCTCCTCGATAAAAAAATTCCCTCAGTTTATTAGTGAATTTCAGGAAGAAGTGGTGGAAGTGCGCGAGTTGTCGCTGGGAAAGGTTTAACAATGGTTGCTACATTACAAGCACTGCGTCCGCCTCGCGCGATGCGGTGGGTTTTACGCTGGAGATGGATTACTTTTGCGGCCGTCATCGCCGGTCTGGCTCTAGGTTACGTTTATTTTCCCTGGGGATTGATTGGCTCTGTTATTTCTCTGGTTTTCGCTTATTACAGCTGGGGTATCGCGAAACACCGCGGCCGCATTGTGGGCGAAGGTTCGGAAGGGGAAGCTTTAGTCGCGAAGGTTTTGGACAATTTGCCGATGGAAGCGCGCGTTTTGCACTCCATTCAATTTGAGTCCGGCGACAAACCCCGCGAATTGGATCATTTGCTCATTACGCATAACACGATGTTTGTCATTGAAACCAAGTATCTGCGTGGCCGTATCGTGGGGGATGTGATGGACCGCGAATGGACCCTGCACAAACGGGCGCATAAAACCCGTTCCCGCTATAAGCGCGGTTTTTATAACCCGCTCAAGCAGGTCGCCACCCAGATTTATCATCTGCACAGCCACCTGGAAGCGAATCTTCCGGAACGCTGGGCGCATGAGTGCTCTCAAATTTGGATTCAAGGCGTGGTGGTCTTTGCCCATCCGCAAGGCGACTCCTCGGCCGTGGTCAACCACGAGCATGGCGTCGTGGCTTTAGAAAACCTGCCTCAATACTTGGCGAACTATCGTCCGCCCTCACGCGCCAGCCGCTTAAGCTACGGTCTGCGCCGTGAAATTGCCCGGGTTTTAACGGGACATTGATCCGAAAGCCCCGGAGGGAAACTTCCGGGGCTTTTCTTTTTTAGGACCCTATGCCTCTCATTCAACTTCCTCACGCTGATTTTTTTGACACCGTAGACCCTCTCGATAACCAACTAGAGCGGGCTCAAACCTTATTTTCTCCAGCTAGCGGCCTTTCGACTTCAATTCCTTCTTTCATGATGTGGCAGGATGAGTTTGCTTATGCCTTAGTTCGCAAAGAAAATCATTCTTTTATCATTGCGCTCTACGGACATTACGTTTATCTCCCCGTTCCGCCCCGGCCCTTTACGATTGAAAGCCTCCAAACCGCTTTCGATTACATGAAAAAGGTGAACGGCCCCGGCCCCGGCATTTCCCGCATTGAAGGCCTCACCGAGCACCAAAAGGAACAAGCCGAAACCTGGCATTTCAGTCCCCGCCTGACTTTGAGCGAATATGTTTATGACCGCCAGCAATTAACCGGTCTCCATGGCGATCCATACCGAGCCAAGCGGGCCGAGATCAATCACTTTCTCAAAGAAAACTCCGTCATCCTTCGGCCTTTCAGAGGAAAAGACCTGACCGACTGCGGTAATCTTTATGAATTGTGGAAAAGTCAGCGCCTTCCCTCTCTGCAAGGCGAGATGGGCGAGAAGATGATGGAAGCCTCTCAAAAAGCCCACTTTCGAGCGCTACACCAAGGCGAGGACTGGGGCATGGACGCCTGGGTGGTTTTATTAAATAACCGATTGGCAGCCTATACGGCGGGCGCCGCACTCAACACGAACACTTACGGCATCTATATGGAAGTGACCGACTTGACGGTGAAGGGTTTGTCGGCTTATATATTCGCCAACGTCTGCCGCCAGTTAGAAGCTTACCGTTTCATCAATACGGGCGACGCTGAGGGATTGCCCCGCCTGGCGGAATCGAAAGAACATTGGCACCCGGTTGAGAAGTTAGCGTTGTACGCGGTTGATCCGCGATAAACAGGAGTCACTATGGCTACCCCCATTAAAATTAAGCTCAAAAAGAAATCCATCAAACACCTTCAAAAAAGAAAACCGACTCCCGCTCAAGTTAAAAAATTAGCCGCCGAAAAGCCTTCGGGCCGTGTTCGCGTGGATTGGCACCAATATTTCATGAACATTGCCAGCGAAGTAGCCACCCGTTCTACCTGTGACCGTAAACATGTCGGCGCCGTTATCGTGCGCGACAAAACGATTCTATCTACCGGTTACAACGGCAGCGTCCGGGGCTTGCCCCATTGCGACGACGTGGGGCACATGATGGAAGATAATCACTGCGTCGCGACCATTCACGCGGAATCTAATGCCGTTATCCAGGCCGCCCGCAACGGAGTTCGTTTGGAGGGCGCGGATATCTACGTGACCGCTTCTCCCTGCTGGAATTGTTTCAAGATGGTGGTCAATGCGGGAATTAAAAACATTTACTACGGCGAGTTTTACCGGGACGACCGCATTTTTGAAGCGGCCAAGAAACTAAAAATGTATATCAGCGAAATTAAGGTTCAAAAAAACCGCTAACTGTTCTCGACCTTTTTAATGGCTTCCCGCGCGTAGAACCTTAGCGGAGCGGTCAATTCCCAACGGGGATTTTCAAAGTCATTTTCACCCAGCCATTGAATGTCCTGATGTTCTTCCGTATTTAGTCTGACTTCCCCTGATTTGACTCTGGCAAAGTAAATGAGCCCAATATGCCAGTGGGGTTCTTTAATCAAATGCATATCCATATAAGACGGCGTCATGAGCGGCACAAACCCGGGTTCGTCATGAAAGGGCGACTTTTCGCCCACCAATTCCACATCGAGCCCGCTTTCTTCCTTGGCCTCGCGGATAGCCGCTTGTTCCGGATGTTCTTCCAACTCAATATGACCGCCGATGGGAAGCCACCGTTGAAGCTGCTTGTGAAAAATAAAAAGCACCTTTTGGTCTTGAACAATAAAAATTGAAACGGTGAAATCAATTTTTTCGTGGATGTGGGGCATTTAAAAGAAACCTTTCCCAACGGGACATAGTTTTAAATAATGCGTTATAATCACCGCAATGAACCTAAAGAATTGAAAGTATGATACTACAAAAAAAATCAGAACCTAAAAGCTCAGCCTCGATTTCCAAAACTACGGTTTTTTACTTTTTACTGAGTTCTCTTCTTTTAACACTGTTTTTACCTTCTCCCGCCTGGTCTATTCGGCCCATTTTCAGTTCTCTCTCTTTAGTCGCCGGCGCGGGCCCCGCTGGATTTGAAGATGGACTGTTCACCTCCGCCCTGTTTAACTCGCCCCGGGGCGCGGCCATCAGTTCGGACGGTTCCAGAATTTTCATTGCCGATTCCGCCAATCATCGAATCCGCGTCATTCATCTGGATCAAAACAATCAAGTCACCACCCTGACCGGGCAAAATACGCCGGGGAAGCAAGATGGGTCGTTAACCTCCGCTCAATTTAACCAGCCCAAATCGGTTGTTTATCTACCCGGCGACCAATTAGTCGTGAATGATTCTGAAAACAAACTTTTACGTTTAATCGATCTTAAAGCGGGAAATGTTTCGACCCTGGCCGGCAATTCACCCACGACGCTAACAGAGGGGCCCGCGGCTCAAGTTTCCATGGCCGGCATTCACAACATGGCCTACTTGCCCGCCGCCAACTCAGTGCTTTTCACACAACCCGATCAGGGCTCTTTGAAACGATTGGATTTAAAAACCGGGCTCGTCAGCCTTGTACCCAGCCGGCGGGACGGTTTAAGCAACCCCTGCGCCCTTTGCGTATCGGGGAATAAAATTTATGTCGCCGATCAAAACCAACCCAACATTTTTCTTCTCGAGTGGAAAGATGGAAATTTTTCAGCTCCCGCCACAGTTGCCAGCACCATCGGGGGCATTTTGGCCTTGACCGCCAGCGGCGATAATCTTTACGCGCTTTTAGGCAGCGACGAGGCTCCTCTCCAACGGATATTGCCCAAAAATCAACCCGTATCATTTATGTCGGTCTGGGGTGATCAGATTCCATTGCCCGGACAGCTGCTTCCTTCTTTAACCAATCTCACTTTTACCCGCCCTGTCGGTTTTATTTCCGATCCGGTAGAAGATCGGAAAATTTATATTGTGAATCCACGGTTGAACCGGGTCGTTTCATTCACTGATACCTACGGCGAGCACGATGTCACCAACAACGAAAGACTGGATGAACTCCCTATCCGCAAAGCTCCTAAAACCTTTCGGATTCTTTTAGTCGGCGATTCCCGGTCGCGCATGGTGGTCACTTATCCGTTCAAAACTTCTTTCAACGTACAGGCGCGTCAATACTATCCACCGCAGATCAATCTCAGCAAACGGTTGGAATTCGATCTCAACACGCTGGCCGCCGTGGACGGCGAACCCATGAATTTCGAAGTGATGAATTTGGAAACTTCCGCTTCAGAACCGCTTTTCTTGTGGCCGACTTACCGCGTTCCCGAATACGTTCAGCGTTACGACATCGACTTAGTCATTATCATGCAACCGCCTGTGCCTGACCCGCAATTCCCCTATACGGTTTATTTCACCAACCCCATGACCAAAGAAGGCATTCCCAAATATCCTAACGACTTGGAATATTTATTGAAGCCGCCAACGGACCGTATTCCCCCGGGCGAAGCCAAACATTTTTATGAAATGTGCAAGGCTAAAAATCTGGTCAGCGTCAAAGGCAACAGTTTTGTTTTTGACCAAAACCTATTCACCGACCCCGCTCTTCACGATTCGTTAGTGGAGCTGTACGCCAAGCCGTTGGACATACTGAACCAAAAAATTTCATCTATGAAAACATTCTCTGGCGCGCCTGTTCATTTACTAATTTGTTCCATGCACAGCTGGGTGATTAAACCCACTTTGGAAGATCCGAAAATCTGGGTGGATGTGACACAAAAACTCCACGTACCCTTTTTGGACATGAACGATGAAATGACTGCCATGGAAACTTCTTACTATCCCTTATCCGAAAATGGCGGGAACGATCACTTTACGGTGGATGGACATTTCTTCTTCAGCCAGCTTTTAACACATGATCTAATTCGGGATAAAATTGTTCCCTGGAAATAACCTTTCAAAATCCCTTGTAAAACCTGAGCAAAGTAACTGGGATAGTGGTTGTTCCCCCAGCGAATTTAAGTACAATGAATCCCCTGTCCGCCCTGCCGGAACAGACGCATAGGGTGTCCGGAGGAGGGTTAGTCCTAATTGGTAAGGCAGTGGACTTGAAATCCACCGGGAGAAATCCCTTGCAGGTTCGAGTCCTGCACCCTCCGCCAATTTCGAAGCGGTTCATTCAACCGCGGTGCTGAACAATTGAGGAAGTACATCCAGCCTGGAGAGGTGGCCGAGCGGCTGAAGGCGACGGTTTGCTAAACCGTTAAAGGAGTAACATCCTTTCGAGGGTTCGAATCCCTCCCTCTCCGCCATTTTTGCGAAGCAAAATTAGAAAACAAAGATTTGAACCCTGAAGGGGTTTGGGGAAACAAAGTTTCCCCTGGTGTTGGTTTAAGTGGGGTACATAGGGGTATTTTCCCCTATGGGCGCGAAGCGCGGGTTCCAATCCCTCCCTCTCCGGCATTTTTACTGCAGTTTTCTCTCTTAAAAACAAAGCTTTTCTGTCCTTACACCCTGTTTATACCCTTTTTCTTCACAAGGCTCAGGGAAGTTCGGTAAAATAATGCCCTAGTTAGATTAATTAATTTTGGAGAACACTTTTGAACACCATGACCAAAAATTCCTTTTTACTCCTGTTGTTATCTGCCACATTTATTCTTCACGCTTGCGGCAGCAGTGAAGTCAAAAGCCAAAAAACAGCCCAAAGCATTTTAAAATCCTACACAGCGGTCCCTACTCCTCCTATGGTCGCGATGACGGCGACTGCTACCGTGTCCGTTTCTCAAACACCAAGTGTGAATGGTTCTTCTTCCAACCACACCTATAGCAACAAAACCGCCGGACCCAAACACCACACTGCTCCTCACGCCATTAATCAACCCATCATGGCAGTGATAACACCTTTAGCCGCTTCCTCTCCCACGCCTATCGCCACTGCGATTAGTTTCGCCACCACTACGGAGCCAGCTCCCAAAAAGCCAAGCTCACATTGGCCTTTGATTATCGCGGGCATCGCTTTAGCCGCCGCCTTGGGATTTTATTTCTGGACCAAAAAAGCTCCCCCGCACAACGACTTTCCCCTGCCTCCCATGGGCGGTCTTTCGCCCGTAGGCGGTTTTACGGGAATGAAGAGCAAGGTTAAACAAGAAACCAAAAAACAGTCCCTCTGGAATAAAAAAGTATTCTAAAAAATTTGAGCCCCGTGAAATCCGCGGGGCTCAATCCATTTTCCAGCCTCTTTCGAAGTTCTTTCTACCAATTCAACCAACAGAATATTTATTTAAAGATTTGAATGAATTCTATGCTGAACAAGTTTATTATCGTTCCCACGCTTGCGGATTCAGAGCGCACAATGCCGTTTAATCGATTCACGGCAAAAGGGATGAATGAAAAGCACCATGGCTGAAACTCCAAACTATAAAGACAATAAAGAGTGGGGCGTCACCGATTTTTATTTTATCGACCTGTGCGTCATGCTGGCCTCTTCCGCCAAAATTGATTTGGGTGAACTTCCTCATCCTTACTACAAGGACAAAGAGCTCAATCTGGCCAGAGCCCGGATCACCATCAATATGATTTCTTCCCTCATCAAAAAAACCTCAGGCAATCTCAACATCGAGGAAAGAAAAGTTTTGAAAGAAGTTTTGGAAGATATTCAAAAAACCTACGTTGAAAAAACACGGGACAAGGCTAAAAACTCCCCCGCGCCCACCGGCGCCTCTCGGCCTTTAGTGCCCATCCCTCCCGGAACTAATATGCCGAAGACCGATGTCAAAGAATGGATCCGAATGGTCCAAGATGAGATTGCCAAAAAGAAACAAAATCCCCCGCCTAAAGCTTAGTCGGCGATAACAGCTGTCTGCCTTTCCAATGTCCGTGCCCCCGCCAGTAAAACCATCGAAATGAATTCAGCCCAATGAGCGCGAAAAGTAAACAGCCCAGCGGATGGAAAAAAACTGAGGCCTTACTCATTCCATAACCTACCGCCTGTAAAAGTCTGACGCTCCACAAAATAAGACAAAGTACTAAGGCAGGCCAAAATAAAGACGTGTGAATGCCCCAGGCTAAAACCACAAATGGTAAAACTCCATTGATCAACAGCGCGCCTAAAGCGTTTAAAAAGAACAGCGGAGAATATCCAACCGCAGGGAAAAAGTTTTTTGAAAAACCCTGCCACACCTCTCCCGGGCTGACATACATGCGGCAGAATGAAAAATCACTGCCATCACCCAATACCAGCCGATAGCCCGCCTTCACCAGCTGTTTGCCAAAATTTAAGTCTTCCACGATTTCATTTTTCACTTTGTGATGACCGCCGAAAGCTCGGTACACCGTTCGACGAATGAAAATAAATTGACCGCTCACCCCCGCGAACCGGCTAAACCGGCTTTTCGCGTTTAACGCCCAACGGGCAGGGAAAAAAGCCAGTAAGTGAAAAGCCATTACCGGTATGACCAGCGCTTCCATCCAGGTTTTGGTGATTTGCCGGGTCAGAAGCGAAAGCACATCGGCTTTTTCGCCTTCGGCCATTTGAACCGTCCGTTTGAGCGTCTCCGGTAAATGCCAGGTGTCAGCGTCGATATAAAAAAGCCATTCGCCTTTGGCTTCTTGAGAAAGCTGATAACAGGCCCAGGGTTTGCCCAGCCAGCCGGGTGGAAGTTCTTTACCCCGAATGACCTTTAATGGATGGGGGACTTTCCCTGAACCGGTCGAAGGGTTGCGCTTGGCGTAAGCCTGCACTAAATTAAACGTGTTGTCCGTCGAGCGGTCATCCAAAACTAGAATCTCATAGTTGGGATAGTCGAGTTTAAGTAAGCTTTTTAAGCAAGGCCCGATCCGTTTGGATTCATTTCGAGCAGGAATCAGAATAGAAACCCTTGGCCATTTTTTGCGGGAAGAATCAACTGCGGGCGGCTTGGCGAACAGTAAAGTGTTTTCAATAGCGCAGTAAATAAGAAAAGCTGAAAGAAACCACCACAAGCAAGCGAGAATAATCACTTATGAACCTACTTTCAGGCGTTGATCAAGATTTTTATCGGGCGCAAAAATCACCCGGCGCTTATGAGTGGTGGCATTTCGACGCAACCGACGGAAAAACCGGCACTTCTTTCTCGCTTCAGTTCTTTGCCGGTAATCTTTTCTCGCCCTACTATCAGGATAACTTAAAAACCTATTGGCAAAAAACGAAATCCCCTTTGACCAACGGCGCCTCTGTTGAGAATCTCGCTCCCAACCCCATGGACTATTGCGGGGTAGCCTTTCGCATCTTCCATCACGATCATTTAGCCGGTGAAGCATTAGAAGAATTTTCAGGAAAATTTTTGAAAGCTTCCGACCGCTATGGCGCGGTCAAACTGGGTCCCAGCCGCTTTAACTGGGATGAAGGCGGCGATCCCGCTTCTTATGTCATTACAGTACAATCGCCTCTTCGGGGCGCTAAAGGTTATCTCCGCGCCCGTTTGTTTTTTACGCCTTTATCAGGAGAAATCCCTGCTTTACCAGCGCCCGAAATGCCCTCTACCCACACCTGGGTCCTGGCCGCGCCTTTATGCCACGTGGAAGGAACTCTGCAATGGTGCGACGCTGCGGGAGATGTAATGAAAGAAGAGGGATTTGTCGGCAAGGGTTATCACGATCATCACTGGGGAACCGTCCCCCTGGACCGCTTTATCAAAGCCTGGCATTGGGGCAGAGCTGACGCGGGAGATAAAACTTTTATTTATTCCGTTCAAACACCCATGAATGAAAACGAAAAAACCGAAAGCGTTCTTTTTACTTTTAATAAAGGTAAGTTTGAATCTGTCAACCGCACGCTCAATACCCAATTGAGCGCGAATCGTCACAACTTTTTCTGGCTGCCTTATGAAAAGGGTGTATGGTTTAACGACTCACTAAAAATTAAACACTCGGACATTTTGAGTGACGGGCCTGTTTCTCTCATTTTTAAAGACGAGTCCAAGCTGGGCGATTTAAAGGGCTCCGGAATGTCGCACTATCTCTATACTCCCCGGCTTTCCAGCCAGTTCTTTTTCCCCATGCTCAAAGCCAAAACCACGGTTTATGTCCAGCCCGATGAGATTCAAACTCCGACGTTGAACCAGCCCGGCGGGGACGTTTTTACGGATCGTTCACAACTGTAAAAAAATAGGCCTGGGCGAGATTGCCCAGGCCCGGCCTACCACTACCATTCGCGGAGAACCTGGAAACTTCCTACTCTTTCAAGCAGTACCCGCTTACCCTTCTTCGGGCCGTACTCTCTTCCAGCTTCCCCATGTTTATCGTAAGAAGCTTTAACCCGCTTTCAACCCGGTTTTCTGATGATTTGGGCGCAAAAAAAGGGGCCTTCCTTTCGGAAAGCCCCTCGTTCAACAAACCTGCTTAGTTGATCGTCTTGTCGCCAGGGTTCCAGCCGCAGCCCGTCAATTTGCCGGTTTCAAAAGCCGACAAGGTACGGAGCGTTTCTTCCACGTTACGGCCGACAGCCGTATCGTTCACGGTGGAGTGCTTCAAGTTGCCTTCCGGATCGATGATGAAAGTACCGCGAAGAGCGATACCCTTTTCTTCAATCAACACGCCGTAGGCGCGGGAAGTCTGGTGGTTCGTGTCCGCCAAATGGGGGAACTTCAACTTGCCCAAAGTGCTTTCTTGCCAGGCTTTGTGGCTATAAACGCTGTCGGTCGAGGCGGTGATAACTTCAGCGCCGGACTTTTTGAATTCTTCGTATTTTTCATTGAAGGCTTTGATTTCAGTCGGGCAGACGAAAGTAAAGTCCAGGGGGTAGAAGAACAACACAACCCACTTGCCTTTGTAGTCTGACAACTTCACTTCTTTAAATTCACCATTCGGCAACAACGCTTGGCCCTGAAAGTCAGGGGCTTTTTGTCCAACTTGAACTGACATAACTGCCTCCTTTTAATTAAACCACCGCCTCTTTGAGACAGTAGTATCCAAATCTTCACCGCCGATTCAAGACCGGCGGGTAATTCCTTTTCTACTTTTGGCCCGTCTTCGAGTTTTTCTTCTTCGAAGAGCAGTCCGAACAATAACCTTTAAAATGAACCGAATAATCGGTTATTTCGAATTCTTTAGAAGAGGCCTTGGGCACTTTGATTTGATTCAAAACCTGGTCCTCTAAATCCACCACCTTGTGACAGCTGATACAGGTTAAATGGTGATGGCGTTCCGTATTGGGATCATAGCGGGCGACTGACCCTAAATGCTGAGCCTTATGAATAACGCCCATTTGAACTAAGGTTTCTAGAACACGATAAACGGTGGTACGGGATAGGTCGGGTAAATGATGTGTTACATCATCAAAAATTTGATCCGCGGTCGGATGATCCAACCGGCCCGCCAGGGTTTCTAAAACCACCCGGCGCTGTACGGTTAAGGGCACACCTTGCTCGCGGCAAAGCTTCTCGAAATGATTCATTTTGTCCGTAATGGATTGGTCAGTCTTCATGTTTGGCAATCTATTGCAGTTGGTAATAATTGTCAACTAGTCAAATCAAATATTTAGGTAAATTTGACGCTCAGTGACACGGGCCTTCGCGAGGTTTTAGGCCACTTTTTTTCAACCGGTTGCCCCAGCCGAACTAAAAACACAGGCTCTTCTTTGGGAGAAGCTTTAAAAAAATCTAACAGCGGCACATGCGCGGTTTGAAGAGTGATAGGAAGATGAAGCGTCTGAGTTCCCAATTCAATTTCACTTAAAGTCAAAGCCAACCGGGCATACCAACGACCCGCGTTGAGATAGCTTTCTTTATCAGACGTTTGAACCGTCATTAACACAAAAGCTGGCGCTTCTACTAAATGACCTTGCCGTAGAAGAACTTGCCGGGCCACTTCTTTCACTTCTTTTTTATAAAACAAATAGCGCAAGACCGCAAACCGGATTTTAACCGAAATCGGCAGCCCCAAATGGCCCAGTGGAAGCCCATCACCCGCTTCGCTATCAGTTCTAATCCAACGGGCGCCTTCGTCAATCAGATCCTGCCTCAGCGCGCCTTCATGCGCCGCATCGTGCAAAAAAGGAATTAACTGTTTTTGAATTACATCTGAATGAAGGACATGCAGCTTTTCGTTCGGCGAAAAAGCGGGGACATTTAAAAGTCTTTCTAAATGGATCGGTTGAACAGAATTTTCTCGATAAGCGCCCGCGTGTGTCTGCCTTATCAGCAGAGATGGAAAAAGATTTTCCGGCATGGTTTCACTCATTGGCTTCAACTTTAAGCTCGCCGCCGTATCCGCCCGGGGAAATAGAGACAGTTCTATTTCATAGCCCAGCGCCGGCGCGGCCAAAACCATATTTTCGATGCAGGCACCCAGCGCCAAATAAAGATCTCTTTGGTGGGGGTCAATCTCATCGGGTCTGACCCTCGGCAGATCGGCTTGAACTTCGATAACACCCCGCGCGCCATCCACGACAAACTTCCAGGGTTGAGAATTGTAAATTGACGGGGCTAAAACGCCGTATTCTAAAAGCCGCTGGCAAATCCGCTCAAAACCCATGAACATTCCTGTAAAAAGTGTTTAAACCCAACCCCATCATAGGAAAAAGTGGCTGTTTCTGTCTTTTTTAACCTGCTACAATGACAAAAATTTTGAGGATGGTTGAAGCCTTGTCAGAAGAAAAAGCTGAGATAAAAATGTTAACCCTGGAAGAAGCCAACGCTCTTCTTCCCCAGGTAAGGTCTATTTTGAAGTCCCTCCGGGATTTACGCGACCGCGTTCTGAGAATTCAAGCTCAGATCGAGATTGAGGAAATGACAGGATTGGGATCCGATGGCCGTTTGACCCCCGCTGCGCAAAACGCCGTCACGGCTCAAATGGATGAGTTTCAGGTTCATACCAACCAATTTGAGAATTTGCTGGAGGAGCTCTTTCAATTAGGGGCTCATTTGAAGGATTTAAACCGGGGTTTGATTGATTTTTACAGCCTTCGGGATGAAGAAGTCGTTTTTTTGTGCTGGATTGAAGGCGAATCTGAAATCCAGCATTGGCACACCATCGAGGGGGGCTTTCAAAGCCGCCAGTCGCTGGATTAGACTCAATCTTCTAAAAGAACCCACCCACAACCAAGGAGAAGTTCATGTCGAAACCCTTTGATGCCGCCGACCAATCCGCGATTAACACCATCCGTCTTTTAGCCGTCGATGCCACCAGTAAGGCCAACTCGGGCCATCCCGGCATGCCGATGGGCATGGCCCCGGTCGCTCACGTGCTTTGGAGCCGCCACCTCAAACATTCTCCCTCAAATCCTCATTGGACCGACCGTGACCGTTTTATTCTTTCCGCCGGCCACGGTTCCATGCTCATTTATTCCCTATTACATTTACACGGGTATGGTTTGTCTCTGGATGAAATAAAGAATTTCCGTCAATGGGGCAGCAAAACCCCCGGTCATCCGGAATACGGTCATACGGTCGGTGTGGAAACCACCACCGGTCCTCTAGGCCAGGGTATCGCCACCGCCGTTGGTTTCGCGATGGGCGAGCGCATTTTGGCCGCCAACTTTGGAAACGATCTGATCAACCATAAAACCTGGGTCATCGCCTCCGATGGCGATTTAGAAGAAGGCGTATCCCACGAAGCCGCTTCCCTGGCCGGTCACTTAAAGTTGGCCAATCTCAAAGTCATTTATGACGATAACCACATCTCCATTGAAGGCGATACTAATTTAGCTTTTAGCGAAGACGTTTTAAAACGCTTTGAAGCCTATGGCTGGCATACCCTGCGCGTCACCGACGCCAATGATTTGGACGCCTTGGATAAGGCCTTTACCGAAGCCAGCGCCGAAACAACCCGGCCGACCATTATCGCGGTTCGTTCGCATATTGGTTACGGCAGCCCCTTGCAGGACAACGCTAAAGTTCACGGCTCCGCTCTTTCCGCTGAAAATGTTCAAAAAACCAAAGAGTTTTTTAAATGGCCTCAAGAACCCACTTTTTATATCCCCGAAGACGCCAAGGCTCGCTGCTTAGAGTCTGTGGAAAAAGGAAAAAAAGTCGAAGCCGAATGGAACGCGAAGCGCGACGCTTATGCCAAGACCAACCCGGATAAGTTCAAACAATTTAACCAGGCTCTCAACAAAGAACTGCCAGCGGACTTAGATAAAAAATTGCCGGTTTTTGCCGCGGACGAAAAAGGCCTGGCCACCCGTCAGGCTTCTGGCAAAGTGCTCAATGTGATCGCGAAGGAAGTTCCCTTCTTTCTCGGCGGTTCAGCGGACTTAGCCGGTTCCAACGACACCTTAATCGACAAGGGCGGCGACTTCGCGGCCGACAACTACACCGGAAAAATTTTCCACTTCGGTATTCGTGAACATGGCATGGCCGCGGCGCTCAACGGCATGGCGCTTCACGGCGGCACCATCGCTTTCGGCGGAACCTTCTTGATGTTTAACGACTATATGAAACCCGCTTACCGCTTGGCCCATCTCATGGGAATACAGTCGATCTTTGTGTTTACTCATGACTCGATCGGTCAGGGTGAAGACGGTCCCACTCACCAACCGGTGGAAACTTTAGCCGCCATGCGCGCCACGCCGAATGGCTGCGTGCTTCGCCCAGCGGACGCTAACGAAACCGCTTACGCATGGCTGATCGCGATGCAGCGTAAAAACGCTCCGACCGCTTTAGTCTTAAGCCGTCAGGCTGTGCCGACTTTTGACCGTACCAAGATGAGCGCCGCTTCTGGCACCTTGAAGGGGGCTTATACCCTTTCTGAGGCTCAAGGCGGCAAACCCCAGGTAATTTTGATAGGCACTGGTTCTGAAGTTCAATTGGCCGTCAAGGCTCAAGAGCTTTTAGCCCAAGAAGGTATCGCGGCCCGTGTGGTCAGCGCTCCGTCGTTAGAGTTGTTCGCGTCTCAACCCGCCGCTTACCAAGAAGAAGTTCTGCCTTCTTCTATCAAAGCTCGTGTCGTGGTCGAAGCCGCCGCTTCTTTCGGCTGGCACCGCTGGGCAGGCGACAAGGGCAAGTTCGTGACGTTAGACCGCTTTGGCGCCAGCGCTCCTGGCGGCGTGGCCTTGAAAAACTTAGGCTTTACCGCCGAAAATGTCGTTGCCGCCGCGAAGGAAAGCCTCAAAGGTTAATCCGTCTTGATTCACACGGCCGTTGGTTATAAAAACCAACGGCCTTTTTTATATCGGCTTAAAGAAATCTCGTGATCACAACCACTCACATCATCCTCAACACCGCTTTACTGGGTTCCAAAAAACATCCCGAACGCAATTGGCCCCTCATTCTGGGATCTATCGTGCCGGATACACCTATGATTTTTTATTTTTTCATGATGGTCTTTTTCAAAGGCCGTTGGGAAACCATGCGGCACAGCCTCAACGAATACCACTTTCGTCTGCTGTGGGTAGACTGGCTCCACTCCATTCCACTGGCCGTCGCCGGCCTTCTGATTTGTGCGCTTCTAAAACATGGACCGGCGGCTTACTTCTTTGCCGCCATGGCGCTTCATGACCTGGAAGACCTGCCTTTACACGCCGCCATTGTTCACCGGCATTTTTTGCCCTTCAGCAATTACGCTTTTCACAGTCCCATTTCTTACTGGGAACCTCAATATCACGCGAATATCGTCGCCCCCTTAGAATGGCTTTCGGTCATTATTTGCTCTTACTTCTTATGGAAGCGAAATCTTCATCCCTTCGCGCAAATAGCCCTGTTAATCGTCATCATTTTCCAAGGAGCCTTACTTCTCTATCTTGGCGGCATTCACTGGTAATACATAAATTTTGACAATCAGCTAAACCATTTTCCAAAGTTTTCTGGATGAACGAACCCCTGAAACCTAATATAATCATAAGTAGGTCAACAACTTTTCAACACTCACTTAAAACGTTTCAAAAGGAATTCTATGCTTCGCTTAAGAACAAAAGGTTTTACATTGATTGAACTGATGATCGTTGTCGCGATCATTGGTATCTTGGCTGCTATCGCCATCCCGCGTTTCGCCCAAATGTTGGAGAAATCCAAAGAGGGCGCGACCAAGGGAAATATCGGCGCGATGAAATCCGCCGCGGAAATTTATTATGGTAACTGGCAAGGCATCTGGCCGACGACTTTGTGGTCTTCGTCCAATTTCACCTTTAGCCAGAATCTGGATAACATTCCACTGGTTAAGGTCACGGGCGCTTTTGTTCCCAATTCACCCAGCCCCAGCGGAAACCATATTCTGTATACAGTTATGAACGGCACCCCCAGCTCTGCCGGCAACGGCTGGGCTTACGACAGCACGGGTGGTTATGTGTTCGTGAACAGCACGACGCACGATTCCTCGAATATGGCTTATTCCTTCTACGGTTTCCAATAAGCAAAGACGACTCATCTAACTCTGTCCATCGAGGTAAAACCTTTATGGACAGAGTTTTTTGATTTCCACAGTTAATCGCCTAACCAAGCGGACTCTGTACAGACAAACGCATTTTTCAGCCTGATATCGGCCTTAACAAATGCCTTTTTAGCCTTGTCACTATTTTTATATGATGGTCAAATAAAGATCGGTGTTAGAGTAGTCTCTTGAATCAGGCAAAAATGTTGAACCCTAAGGACAAATTTTTGTTCCGATTAAAACAAAAAGGTTTCACTTTAATTGAGCTGATGATTGTGGTGGCCATCCTTGCCACCCTAGCCGCTATTGCCATACCTAAATTCACTTTGATCATCGAAAAATCCCGCGAAGGCTCCACTAAAGGCAACTTGGGCGCTATCCGCTCCGCTGCCTCTCTTTACTACGGAAACAGCAACGCGGTTTGGCCTACTACGCTTGGCTGCGACCCCAACTTTTCTTTCAGCATTTATTTAGGAAATATGCCGCCCGTTGAAGTGACTGGCGTTTTTATTAACGGCGCTCCCAGCCCTTCCGGAACGAATGTCACTTATACTCCCTATCAAATTGCCCCTACCAGCTCCGGCAATGGGTGGCTTTATGACAGTTCAGCCGGCCACATTTACGTCAACAGCACCGTTCAAGATTCCAAAGGCATTTCTTTTTCTTACTACGGGTTTGAATAACTCCTCAAAGAATATTTCTTGAGACTCTGGTCGCTCCACCCCAAATACCTCGACACCAAAGGACTTCTGGCGCTATGGCGCGAGGGACTTTTGGCCCAAAAAGTTCTACAGGGCAAAACTAAAGGCTATCGTAACCATCCCCAGCTGGAACGATTCAAAATCCATGTTTTTCCACAAAAAGCGATAGGCCGTTATTTATTAGCCGTATGGGAAGAAGCCCATCGGCGGGGATATTCTTTTGATAAAAACAAAGTTAAAAACGCCATCAAACCAATTGGCGTCACGAGGGTCACTTCGGGGCAAATAAAGTACGAGTGGAAACACTTAAGAAAAAAACTAAAGAAGCGGGATCCGCAGCGGCTGCGTCTTTACGGCAAAACCCACATACCGAAAACTCATCCATCATTCCGAAAAATTCCGGGGCCTATCGCTTCGTGGGAAAAAGTTTAATTTGTTTTTTTAATTTGGCAGCCGCGGCGGCATCCAGCGCGAAAATCAGCCGGCCGGATTCAGGCCTCAAGTACTGTATGGGATAGCGGGGCGGCTCAGACGGCCCATTGACCACTTCTTTTAACCGGTCCGCCTTTTTCGCGCCTTCCATTAAAGCCACCAGAAGGCGGGCGTTGTTCAAAACCGGGAAAGTCAGTGAGACTCTGTCTTTCTTTTCCGAGTCTACGAAATAACCCACGACCCACTTATCCATCTCATTCACTTGAGGCATTCCGGGAAAAAGACTGGCTGTATGCCCGTCGTCTCCCATTCCCATCAACGCCAAATCAAAGCGGGGCATGATATTCTCCCCAAAAAACTTCCGCAGTTTCATTTCATAGGCCGAAGCCGCTTTTTCAACCGGCAAAGAACCGTTCGTCATGGGAAAAACCTGTTCTTTGGGCACAGGGACTTTGGACAATAAATTTTCCTGGGTCATGCGGTAATTACTCGTCGCGTCCGTAAAAGTAACGTGTCTTTCGTCCACCCAGAATACAAAAGTTCTATCCCAGGGAATCAATGAAAAATAGGGTTCTTCAGATAAATGCTGAAAAAGACCCTTGGGCGTGGAACCGCCCGACAGAGCCACCACAAACCGTCCCCGTTCTGTCACCGCAGCCCGGGCCGTTTGCATAAACAAATGGGCGGTTTCCTCGATGAGAATTTCGGGGGTCGCGTGAATTTTAATCTCAGGAGTAAAAGGCACCGCTCTGTTTTTCGAAGCCCGGGGAGCGGACGCCTTTTTACTTTTTTTGATTTTGATCTTTATTACTTTTTTGGGCTTTTTTGCTTTTTTCATTGGCAGCCTCTCTGGGAACGTCTACAGAAAAATATTTGAGTTGGTTTTGCCCCGCTTGATGAGCGGGGCGGGTTGTCCAAACGGATTACGCTTTGCCTTTATCCTCAAGGGACATATCCGGGTGCACCAGAATCGTTCCCACCATTTGCAGTGTTTTTTTCCAAACTGGATCGGCCTCAAAATGCTTGAGCCCGATCGCCAAAACATCATCCGAATGAAGATGTTCGAACGTTACCACTCTGGAAAAGGCCAGCTCATGATTAATTTCAGAACGAACAATAACTTGATGGGGGTCTTCGTCCCGGGCCACGGTAAAAATCGCCGGCTGTTCGCCTTCGGTCACGATCCCTACGGCGAAAATACGATCCGCTCTTTCATCAGGCGCCGGAATCGGCTTCAATAAGACTTCCACCGGTCCTTTGGGGCCCTCAAACATAATCGGTTTGGATAAATCGTTCATTCTCGGCTGGTGATGCCGCCAGCCCAATTGGGCTCCCAGCCAAGCGGCCAAATAAAGGCTGCGCAGGGGTGTGCTCCCCTCACCATACTCGATCGTGACTTGTTTGATATCTTTTAAATATTTGGACCAATCTCCGTCAAAAAGTTCAGCCACTAAAGCCTGCCACCGCTGAATGCGGATCCAATTCATATCCGCCAGATTGGTCTTGGGGTAGCGTTTATTCCAGAAGGCGGCCAACCGGGCCACGGATTGAATGGGGTCTTTAAACTTTGAGGAATCCACCCAGACCCGGCTTAATTGAGACGCCATGTTCTCAAAGAAAGGACTGTAGTAAGGCAAATCACCAGTCCACCAAAACTCAACCGGCACATCCGGAACCAAAATGGAAAAAGCGAAGCCATAAAGGTTTTCGATCACTTCTTTTTGCGCAACCAGCTTCACCATATCGCAGCAAACCCGTTTTTCCGGATCCGCCCAGGACAAACAACGGCCGCTAACGTAATAACGGAGGGGTGCTTCTGTCGTATCCGCGGCGGGGCGGACCAAAATATAACGTCCCGGATGGTACTGCATCATGTCACCCAAAATACCCTCAACACGGTAGCCGTCCTCGTGATCGGAAGCGTAAGCCACCAAATTGGTCGTATAAATACGCTTAATCCCCGAAAGTTGGGTTTGCGTATCACCCTTTTCCAGCCAAAGACCGGTTAAGTCTCTTTCGATGTTTTGAGCGCTGGGAGCGTTCATACTTTTCTCCAATGTCTCCAAGGCCGTTCTAACAAGGAATCAGCTTCCGCAGGACCCCAACTACCCGCTTCATAATTGGGAAATTTGCCCTCAGGTTTGGTCGTTTCCCAGTGGTTTAACACCGGCATCAAAGCCGCCCAGGCCGCTTCCGCCTCGTCGCCGCGAATAAAGAGCGTGGCGTCTCCCAACATACAATCCAGTAAAAGTCGTTCATAAGCTTCAGAGGTGCCTTCCGCAAAGCTGGTTCCATAGCGGAAATCCATGTTTACCGTACGGGCTTCCATGCTCATACCCGGCACTTTGGTCTCAAATTTCAGCGTAATTCCCTCATCCGGCTGAATGCGGATAATTAAAACGTTGGGCGACAATCCATTCATATTGTTTTTGAACAAAAGATTGGGCGGCTCTTTAAATTGAATGGCCGCTTCGGTGGTACGTTTAGGCAGCCGCTTGCCGGAGCGCAGTAAAAAAGGCACCCCATGCCAGCGCCAGGTATCTAAGAAGATCTTAATAGCAGCGTAAGTCGGCGTGGTAGATTCAGGCGCCACACCTTCTTCTTGGCGGTAACCCGGCACTTTTTCACCCGCCAAAAAACCCGGACCATATTGCCCGCGTATAGCGTGGGTACGGACTGTGGTTTCATCAAAAGGGCGGATCGCCTGCAAAATTTTCAACTTTTCATCGCGAATGGCGTCGGCCTCAAAAATAACCGGCGGTTCCATGGCAATCAGGCACATCACCTGAAAAAGATGGTTTTGAAACATGTCCCGCAAAATACCCGAGCTTTCGTAATAGCCTGCCCGGGTACCTACTCCCAGATCTTCCGAAGCTGTAATTTGAATATGGTCCACATGACGCCGGTCCCAGATGGGCTCAAAAATGGAATTAGCGAAGCGCATCACCAAAAAGTTTTGAACCGTTTCTTTTCCCAAATAATGGTCGATACGGTAAATCTGGTGTTCTTTAAAGACTTCCCGGACTTTGACATTGAGCTCTTTAGCGGAAGCTAAGTCATGTCCAAAGGGTTTCTCAATGACAATCCGTGAAAAACCTTTGTCTTCCCTGGCTAATCCCGCCGCGCCCAGATTGGAAATGATGACCTCAAACACATTGGGCGGGGTCGAAAGATAAAAAATCCGATTGCCGATAGTTCCGTTTTTCTCATCCAGCTCATCCAGCTTGGCCGAAAGCGCCTGATAAACCTTAAAGTCGTCGTAACCGCCGGCCAGATAATGAAAGTGCTGCGAGAAACTTTCCCAAATCGCATCCGTAATTTGCGGTTTGCTTTTTACCAGCGCTTCTTTCAGTTTTGCCCTGAAATCGCCGTCCGAAATGACTGACCGGGAAATACCGATCAAATTGAAAGACACGGGTAAAAGATGTTTTTCGTAGAGTTCAAATAAAGCGGGAACCAGCTTTCGGGCAGTTAAGTCGCCGGAGGCCCCATAAATCACCAGGCTGCAGGGCGGCGCGACACGGCCGCTGGACAGGCCTTGCCGAAGCGGATTTTCCAACAGGGTGGGGCTGGGCATGAAGAACCTCATAAAGAAGGGATAAAAGCGCCTCAACTACCGGCTATTTGAACAGAGCCTTGTTTTTCTTTCAAGAGCGACCGAGACTGAGAATCATCATTTTCATGGCGGAAACATGGCGGATTTCAAAAAACTTGTTGCCGAAAATACCACCGGCGAATTTTTCGTGGATAGCACCTGCATTGACTGCGACACCTGCCGCCAGTTGGCCCCTCATACTTTTGAGGACTCGGGCCGTACTTCTTTTGTAAAAGTGCAGCCCCAAACCCCTGAGGAAATACGCCGTGCCACCCAGGCCTTACTGGCCTGTCCTACCGGTTCTATTGGAACTCTGCATCCCAACAGCTCTTCTGAAGTACTTCACGACTTCCCCATGGAAATTGAGGAGGGCGTTTACTATTGCGGCTTCAATTCTCCAAAATCCTTTGGCGGCAATAGTTACTTCATTCAGCGTCCCGAAGGCAATTGGCTGATCGATTCGCCAAAGTTTCTTCCTCACCTGATTAAAAAGTTTGAGTCCATGGGTGGAATTCAATATATCTTTTTGTCCCATCAGGATGATGTAGCCGACGCGGCTAAATACGCCGAACATTTCAAGAGCCAAAGAATCATCCACGAAGCGGACTTAAACGCCCAACCCAACGCCGAAAAAGTAATCAATGGAGAGAACCTCATTGAACTGGCCCCGGGTTTTAAAATTATCCCCACTCCCGGCCACACCCGGGGTCATTGCGTTTTGCTTTTCCAGGATAAATATTTATTCACCGGTGATCACCTGTGGTGGCGCCGTAAACGCCGGCAATTAGGCGCGTCCCAAAGCGTCGCCTGGTATTCCTGGCCGGAACAAATCCAATCCATGGCCCGCCTTTTAAATTATTCTTTTGAGTGGGTGCTGCCCGGCCATGGCGAAAGAAAAAAACTCTCAGCCCCCGAAATGCGTTTGGAGCTGGAAGCATTAGTCAACCGAATGAAGACGACTGTCTAGTATTGGATGGTTTTGATCTTCTCTAAGCTCTGATTCAATACACTTTCGGGCAGCGGTACAAAGAACGCTTTCGCGGAAACTTCCTGACCCTCAGACGATAAAACCCAATTTAAAAAATCAACCAACGCCTGACCCCGGTTGTGCTGATGAAAAGTTTTATCGTAATCTTGGAAAACCGAGATCATGACTTCGGCCATTAAAGGATAAGCTTTTGCCGCTTTAACGTTGTTATTCCCCAAGACGGCCGATTCAATGGATTTCAACGCGGGTTCCACATATTGGCCTGATTCATTCTGAATTTGGGCCACTGGCAGTTGTTTTTCCTGGGCAAAAGAATAGTTCAACACCACAATCACGCCAGCCCATTGGCGTAGTTTATCCAACACCTTTCGGTTGCCGTTGACGTTTTGACCCACAGGCCAATGTAAGTTTTTATCTTTTTCCCGCTTCAGCGTCCATTGGCTGTTTTGTTTGGCCAAAAAAGCCGGAAAGAAATCATTCAGAGAGCTTTCATCCGATTGATGAACAACCAAAATATCCAGATCTGGCAAAAGCAGTTTGGGGTTCACCGCCCGCAGGGACGGGTCATTCCATTTTTTAATCTTACCTAAAAAAATATCCGACAAAAGTTTGGGTGTCAGTCTCAATGCTCCCGAAGAAATACCCGGCAAGTTATAAACCACCGCCTCCGCGGATAAAGCCACGGGACAATACAAAAGATTATGTGATTTTACTTTTTTATCCTCAGCGGCCGTTAAGGCGCTGTCGATCAAGACGAAATCACAATCTTTACTCAAAAACTCATTGATACCTTCAGCCGTATTTTTACTGTCATATTTAATTTTGCTTTTGGAATAATCTGCGATCCAGCTTTGGGCCAGGGGTTTATAAGCCGTTCCGCCCGCGCCTTTCACTTCCAATCCGGCCCAGACAAAAGCGGGGTTTAACAACAGCGCCGACAGGATGATTTTTTTTAATAAGGCTTTCACATAAACCTCTTCCAGTAAAAATGAGTGCGACGCCAAGATTGCCACGACTCCCCACTTGGGTCAATGCGAAAACCTTTAAAAGCTTATTCTTTCCAGAGGTTTCCTTGTTTTTGCCTAAACCGCATCTTATGATGATCAAACTATGAACACCATCGACTTTGAAAAAATTAATCAGGAGTTTGAAACCCAATCCGCGGAAGAAATTGTCCGTTGGGCGGTCAAAAATTTTCCCACCGATATGGCCATGGCCACCTCTTTCGGCGCCGAAAGCGCCGTTTTGCTTCATTTGGTGACTCAAATCATCCCGAACATTCCGGTTCTTTTCACTAACACGGGTTTTCACTTTAAAGAAACGCTCGAGCACCGGGACAAACTGGTCGCGCGCCTCAAGTTAAACCTTCGAGAATTAAAACCTGAAATTTCAAACGAGGAATTTTTGGCGAAAAATGGAAAGCTCTATGAAAGGGATCCGGATTCCTGCTGCGCGGTAAACAAAATCGCGCCCTTTGAAAAAGCCTTGAAGGATTACAAAGCTTGGATCACCGGCATCCGCCGCAATCAGGCTGATACCCGCCAGCAGCGCCAGTTTGTGGAACCCGACCGCGGAACCTTAGTAAAATTCAGCCCGCTCTTAAACTGGACCAGCAAAATGTTTTGGGATTATGCCAAGAAACACGACCTGCCTTATCACCCGCTCTGGGAAAAGGGCTATCTTTCCATTGGCTGCTCGCCCGAAAGCTGTACCCGTCCTGTTCAATTGGGTGAGGATCCGCGCGCTGGCCGCTGGGCTGGCAAAAATAAAATTGAGTGCGGTATTCACATGGATACCAGCAAACAACCCTGAATTAGTTTTAATGGGTGTGTGGTTCTAGAAACGAAAAGCTACAGAAACGCCGTAGGCGTCATGACGGGGGCCTAAAGCTTCCACCGTTAAGGCTGGCCGTCCTAAAATTTCCAAAGTAACCAAAGTAAATGTATGCGTTCCTAAAGCGATCCAGGCCCTTTCCCTGATGCCTGTATCGGAAGCCCAAAGAATAGTCGCGATGGGATAAATGGTTTTGGCTAATCCCGCTAAATTGACAAATTTCAATCCGGCGTCGTAATCCCCCGCACCTACCAGCAAACCCCAGCCTAAGGCATCGACTCCCGCGGTCGACCAGGCGTAAACCGTAGCGTTATCCATAAAGGCCTCGGTATAGGCCCAACCGTAATAATCCGCCGCCACGATGGGCACCGTGATCAGTTCATTACCTGCCTTGGCCGAACCCACCGTTAAAAACAAAACGCACAGGGCTAACCATGACTTCTTTTGAAAGCCAAAAGAGAACATTAATGTCCCGCGGCCGGCGCCGTTGTAGCCGCGGCAGTCGGAGCGATTGAAACCACCGGCGTCGCCGTAGCCTCAGGCGTAGGTGTCATCACCGCCGCCACTGTAGGCACCGGAGTCGGATCAATCCATTGCATGCCAATCGGCCAGGTTGTCTTGGGATAAATATAAACAAAAACAGGAATCTCATTCACCGACTGACAATTATCGTTAGCCGTGTAGCGGTAAATAACGATCGAAATGTTGTAACAATCGGTCGTCAGCTGATCACCGTAAGGCTCAAATCGCTGGCAGCTGTTGGAAATAGAAATCGGTAAAAAGTAAGCCGACTCCTGATCAAAATTAATCGTGGGTTTTAGCCCGTTGGTCGGCACCTTGTTCGAGTCAAAGGTCGCGGTCATGCTGTTCCAATAATTGTCGAAATCCGCCTGGGTGTTCACAATCACCGCGCCCTGCTGCATTAAAGTCGAGCCGATGCCGGTAGCGCCGTAAATGAGGCGGTGGGGATAAATATGAGGCGCGCATTTATCTAAAACATTTCGGTTATAGCCGTCCGTCGTGCTGGGGGGAACAACTTGAACATTGTTGGGGTTATCCAGCGAAACACAGCCAGCCCCTAAAGTTACCAGCCCCAAACTTAAAAAAATCACTTTGATTAGATTATTCATCGCCTTTTCCTTTGCGTACTACGCGTCCATCCAGCACATAAACTTTGCCTTCGGAAAGCACCCATTCCACTTCGGAATATTGCTCCCATTTGCTCGCTAAACGGCGGGTTAATTTTACCACCTCGAAAAGCTCAAACCCTTTTAGCGGAAATTCTTTAGGAAAGTATTTCCAGGGCGCGTCAATCAAGCCCTGCATCAAACCCTTTTCCGGCGTGATTTTCAGCGTCAACTCGGTTTCTTGAGTCACGGAGGAGACACTGATTTCCACATCCGAAAGCTTCCATCCCTTTTGCGGATAAGCCCGGCACACCCCTAAAGCGGAGACCATTAGGGCCTTTTGAACAATAAAGTTTTTATCCGGCTTGACCGAGCTGAATACAGTTCGCACCACCTGTTCTCTCGACAGGGGTTTCAAGGACATCAGAGTATTTCGTTTCGCGCCGGAGCCTTCGGACATCCGAAGCCAATAAGGTCCGTCGCCCAAATCGGTCATCGCTTGCCGAACCGGCTCTTCCGCCCGAACGCGGGGAATGCCGCCGCAAATAAAGCCTGGCGAGGTTTCGGCTCCCAACGGCAAAAGCTCACTCAGACGTCCCGCCAATTTGCCGTACACATCTCCATAGCCTTCGGTCAAACTCAAAAGCCAAACCCGTGGAGGATGAAGCGAGCGGCGCAGCGCTCCCGCGACAATTTCCAATTGGGGCGCCAGCAAAACACTGACGAAGGCCAAAAACCATCCGCTCACTAAATCGGGCAGGTAATGAAATCCTAAAAGAAGCGTAGAGCACCAAATGCCCACCGCTAAGGGCAGTCCCCAGAAAAGCGCCTGACGGTCGTGGCGGATTTGCCAAAATAAGAGATAGGCTGAAATAGCGCCATGCAGACTGGGAAAAACGTCAAACTTCGCGCCCATGTTGATCACCAGCGCCTGGGTTAAACTAAAAATAATCCCCCCATGCAGCCCAACCCATTCAGCTGGATAAGCGAAACGTGGTCCTACCGCCGGATAAAGGAGATAACCCGTGAAGCCGCCAATATAAACCAGCGTCAGACCCAGCATGAACCGCTGGTAAAGCGCCCGGCGTAAATAACAGTGGTAGATCAAAAGGCTGAAGAGCCAAACAAAAAGCGCCAAATAGCAAAAAGAAAAAAAGTCGGTCCAAAAAGGATGGCCTTCCAGCCCGTTTTGCCAAAGAGAAAGTCCCTTGCCCATCAGTTGGGTATTCAGTTGATGCAGATCCTTGTCATAGAGCTGAGGATGAAGCACTGGCACCAGCGCTTTCATCAAACCATAACAAAGAGCCAAGCCCAGATAAGGCACCAAACCCCTCACCAAGCCCCAGGTTCCGAAAGGAGGGGGCCGGCGGACGGAGACGAAATACATCCAGACCAGCCAAAGAAGCGTGTTAAAGGAGCTTTGGAACAGAGCTGAGGCCGCGTTTGGCACTTCAGAGAAAAAAGCGCCCAGGGAAAGGAAATGGAAAACCAAAATTAAAAGAGAAGTCAGCAGCTCGGAGGGAGAAAAGACCCAAAAGTTCTTTCGAAAATGCGGCGTCGTGAAATAGGACAAAAAATGCTCCTCAAAAATAGCTTCGACGCCGTTAGTTTAACATAACCCTTACGATCATTGAAATTCGTTCTGACCTTTAGACGTATCGCCCACAAAAAAAGCCCCCGGGAATATCCCGGAGGCTTTTACTTTTAAAAAAACAGCTAGTTATTACTTATTATCGTGCCATTGTTGAACGACACCGCAAGCAACTCTGGCTCCCGAGTTGCCTGTCGGCTGGGTTTTATAATCATCCTTACCGCCGTGGACAATCACGCTGCGGCCGATAATGGTATTATCACCCGACAATTGAACCACCTTGTCATGGCGCATGTAGTTGGCCACACCGTTAGCGTCAGCGTTCAGGTTGCCCAAGTCGCCTTCATGGCGGTCTTGCGCGTCCGGCGCGCCGTGATCTTTATGAGTCGGGTTAAAGTGGCCCTTGGCCGAGCTTCCGTCCGGCGCGGAGCAGTCACCCGCTTCATGAATATGAAAACCATGCTTGCCCGGAGTCAAACCTTCCACATGGGCCTTAATCAAAACATAGCCGTCTTTTTGAATGAACTTCACTTCACCATGAACCGTATTACCCTTGGTCGGACTCAATTCCGCGACCGCCGTAATGGGAGTTGTATCCGCCATCACCACTGCCGGGCCCAATACCATCGCTACCAAAACCACTGCCTTCAAAGTTTTCTGAATCATCGTTTCCTCCTCAGGGATAAATCTGCATGAATCTTTTCATACTTCGGTTTCTCAAATCAACCCAAACGCTCTTTTAGTTTAAAAAGCGTTTAACCTTTGCGAACTCTCGATTTGAGAGTCTTTTTTTCTTCGGCAAACAAAGCCAAAATCTCATCGGCAATTTTCTCAGCGGACTTTCTTTCGGTCTCAATGGTGTAATCGGCATACTTCTTGAAAAGCGGTACCCTTTCTTTATAGAGAGCGGGTAGGGTGGTTCCTCCTCGACAAACTACGCCTCTTTGGGACCAATCAGGCAGCCTCTTCTGAAGGGTCGTTAAAGCCACTTTCAAGTAAATGCGGGGCCCTAAACGGCCTAATTGGGCCATTCCCTTGGGATAATAAACCGCGCTGCCCCCGGGGGAGATCACCCCATGCCATTGGCGCAGCTGTTGGAGGCTCAAATCCTCCATCTTCATAAAGTCCTTCATCCCCAGTTCATCCAACACCCGTTGAAGCGGTTTACGGTATTTGCGTTCAATCAGTTCGTCCACATCCACAAAGTGATAGCGTAATTTTTGAGCCAGAATTCTTCCAATCGTACTTTTGCCGCTGCCAAACATTCCGACTAACACCAGGTTTTCCGGAAAATTTTTGGGCCGAAAATGACTTTTGACGATAGGTTTACGGGCCACCGGAGTTTTAATTTTTTTCATGC
>Ga0206920_1023_pt1 | contig 57567 bp, 53 predicted proteins | sample Alteio_BWOrgHeat_65_FD_152934 | JGI IMG/M metagenome (GOLD analysis project Ga0206920, IMG submission 152934) | Enriched cells from forest soil in Barre Woods Harvard Forest LTER site, Petersham, Massachusetts, United States -... | ecosystem: Environmental > Terrestrial > Soil > Temperate forest >...
CTAGAGTTGCGCCAAGTAATTGAACGATATTTAGTAAGTTTGTTTTATAAAAAAATAGATAAAAGTACCATTGCACGAAAATTTTCCTGTTTTAAATCATTTGAAAAATATTTGCGCACATGCGGCATTGCTATCGAGTTGAAATTAAAACGACCGCGTCTTGATAAAAAGTTACCGCTCTATTTGAGTGTTGATGAAATTTTTCATCTCCTTGATACAACACAAGATGCGGATTTGCCGACCAAGCATCCTATTCGTGATAAAGCAATTTTTGAACTTATTTATGCAACCGGAATTCGTTGTTCAGAACTCACCGGAATTCGTATTAAAGATATTGATATGACCAACAAACTTATTCGCATTAAGGGCAAAGGTAGTAAAGAGCGCATGGTGCTTTTTGGTCAAAAGGCACATGATAAGATGACGCAATATATGCAACTTGAACGACCAAATGTACAATCGTCTGACGAACATCTTTTTTTGAACTATCGTGGAGAACTACTCACCAGTCGTACTATTCAGAGAATTTTTGAGATGTTTAGATCATTTTTGCGCATAGAAAGAAAAATTACGCCACATAAAATTCGACACTCTTTTGCTACACATTTACTCAATCAAGGGACTGACTTGCGCGTTGTGCAAGAACTGCTTGGACATAAAACGTTGGCAAGTACAGAAAAATATACACATGTTTCCCTGGAAGATCTTGCTAAAATGTGCGACACTATTCATCCGTTGAAAGACATGATGAAGAAAAGGGAAGAGTAAGCTTATCCGTCAACCCTTCAAGTTCGGGACATAAGGTCCCTTCCCTCAGGGCGAACGGATATAATCATCCCTTAAAATTCATGTGAGCGATAGTTTCAACCTTATTGTGGAAAAAAGATATTTAATATAGGGAAAATATTTTCCCTCCGTTCGTCCTGAGCGGAGCGGCTAGGCCGCGGAGTTGAAGGATCAGTCCGATTATATGCAACAAAATCCACAAAACCTAAACTCAAAAATAAAATGGGCTCCCCTAGGAGTTCTTATTTTCGTTGCCATTATTGGTGCACGCCTTTTTTACTTGCAAATTGAGCAAAGTGAAGCTCTTGGTAATCAGAGTCAGAAAAATTGCACACGTATTGATAAAATTCAATCTCCACGTGGTAACATTTTGGATTGTTCCCGTATGCTGCTTGCAACCAATCGACCACTGACAAATGTCTATTGGCAGGGAAGTGGTAATGGAAAATTTACTGAAGATCAACTGAGTGTGTTGCACAAGGTTGGTGCGATAATTGATAAAACTTTAGTTGAAGAACCGTCCCCCTACGTTTATCCGGGCCTTCAGGATCGGCAACCCTTCGACAAAAGCTCCCTGCCTTCGCATAAAGCTTCGGCGGGCACAGCAGGAGTAAACACGGCGGACATGGATATTTTTAAGGGAATACTCGCGGCAGAAAGAAAACAAGATAAAATATTGCTTTCTTCAGATTTAACTTTTGAGCAATTAAGTCAGTTACAAGAACAGTTTCCGTCTCATCCCAATATTAGCATTACCACACATTTTAAAAGATTTTATCCCTATCATACGTTTGCATGCCATATTTTAGGTTACTTAGGAAGTATTAATCTTGATCAACAGGGAAAAATGGGATTGGAAAAAATGTTTGAGGAAACGCTTAAGGGTGAACAAGGAATTGCCTTGCGTAAAATTACTTCGACAGGAAAAAATTTGGCCCACACAGAATTAAAAGAAGCATTAGCTGGCGCCGATCTGCAAACAACATTGGATATTGATATACAAAATATATGTGAAACTATTTTTCCTCCCAATCAAGCTGGCAGTTTTATTGTTATGGATCCAGTAGATGGTGATCTTGTCGCTCTTGTATCTCGCCCAAATTTTGATCCAAATATTTTTTTAAATCCGATTGATCCAAAAGAATGGCAAGCATTACAAGAAAAACAACCATTTTTAAATCGTGCATTTAATTCATCGTATCCTCCAGGTTCTATTTTTAAGCTGGTGACTATGAGCGCAGCATTAGAGCGGGGAGTGATACAAGCAGAAGGGACATGTTTTTGCAAAGGGTATAGCACATTTTGTGATCGTAACTATTATTGCTCACGCAGAACGGGGCATGGTACCTTAACGATGCAACAAGCACTGGCGCAATCGTGCAATATTCCGTTCTTTGAAAAAATTGGCAGACATATGAGTATTGATACCTTTGCCGAGTATGCGCACAAATTTGGATTAGGAGAAAAAACGGATATTTGCTTTCCGGAGAGTGAAGGACTTATTCCCACCTGTGCATGGAAAAAAAGGGTAAAAGGGGAGCGATGGTGGCCAGGTGAAACACTTTCCGCTTCGATTGGGCAAAGTTTCTTGTTGGTTACTCCTATTCAAGTTGCTTGTTTGATATCGAGTATATTTACCGGTTATTTGGTGACTCCTCGAATTTTACACAACGAATCGATCAAACAATGCCCGTTAGATATCAGTGCACGAACATTGGATTTTTTGCGTGAATCAATGAAATCTGTGGTGACTATTGGAACTGGTATACGTATTAGCCAAGTTAAAAATATTGAGATGTACGCTAAAACAAGTACTGCTCAAGTGAGTGATTATAGTAAACGAGAATTAGGATTAGAGCATCGCGAACATGGTTGGTTTGTCGGGTATTTCCGTTATAGGGAAAGTAAACCGTTGACGATCGTGGTGATGGCAGAGAATGTGAGCACTTCTCGTGAAGCGACTCGGTTGGCCAAAGAATTTCTAGTTGAATACAAAAAGCTGATTGACGATAGATTGAAGGTCTCTTAAATGGGTTAAAGCCCTTGTTAAAAAGCACCTTTTTAGTACAATAAATCTGAGTATTATAAATTACCTAATCCTTGGAGTTTCCATGAACATGAAAAGTATGTTGATCGCAGGTTTATTCGCTTGTATCTTATCAAGCACTCTATCAATAGCGGCTGAACCAAAAACTGATGAGTGGTTGAAGAATAAAACTTGGAATTCGTATGAAACACTCCAAGCAGGAGCAGCTATTGGGGGAGTAACAGGAGCAGGAGCAGCACTAACGGCACCTGCTTTATCATGGGTAGCAACTCCATTCATAGGTATTCCTATTAGTTGGTATGTAATGTGGTGTGCTCGGCATAAAATAACTGATGCCGTAGCTGATGATGCTATAGATAAAGGTGAATTTGTTGATAAAGGCGAGTTGAAATACAATGCTTGGGTTGCAGATTGGGTTGCATGGGCATCCGTTTGCACATTATTATGGCGTTACCGATAATAATTAAAATTTCAAAAAAAAGGCAGCTGAATTTCTTTCAGCTGCCTTTTCTAATCTTTATAACGAATTACCCCATGGTGTGGTATTGTGCATAATTTTGTATGCAAGCAGATACGCCACCCAATCACTTATCCATGCAGTTTCGCATAGTAGATTTCTGTTTACATATTCAGAGCTTGATTTTGCATTGTCTGCGATGTCTTGAATTACTAGTCTTCGAGATGCTGATAAAAGAAACCAATTCCATGGCAAATGATTTTTAAACATAGGATCACTTACATAATTAATCGCCCCAAATGCACTGCCAATAAGAATGCCCGCGCACAAAGTTTTTAATGTTCCCCAACGATTTGAAGCGATTGGAGGAGTTTCATCATCTGCTGGAAATAGAGTTGCGGTAGTTGTCGATTCATCTAGCGGATTACATGAATGGGTGATTTCTACAGGTCCAAAGTTCAATATAGTGGTATTCTTTGTTGCCCCTGGATTTGCTATCATTGTTCCTGAAGCAATAGTTAAAGCGAACACAGCGTTTTTAAGATTTCTCAACGTCATTTTGACCTCCACATAAAGCTATTAAAATAGGTATCTTATTATTAAGTATAGGGACATATGTTACGAATCTCAATAGCTTTCACCATATTAATTTCTATTTGGAAATGTCAGCGTGTAGCTTTTTTATTCTTTCGTATGCCGCAATCGAATTATGCATACAAATAACGGCTGGCTCTTTTCGATCAGCAAGACATTTTTGATAAGCAGCATTTATTTCTTCCATTATCAAAACATGTAATTTTTGTTGATCAGTAGTAGCACATTCATCATTTGATGGACCATTGGCAGAAATCATAATCAGCCCAATAGCTTCTTGGGATCGATCGGTAGGTATGTAGGGTTTGGCATGAGTTTTGCATGAAGCAGCAAACAATGATAATGCAAAAATGACAGCTTTAAAATTCATACATACTCCAAAAGTGTACATTAAAAATAAGAGCCGCTGCGTTTACAGCGGCCTCTATTTTAACTTTTATTTGTTTTCTAAGTTTAGCTCATAACTATCTAGAGTGATGCTGGTATAAGGAATAGTAATGGATTCTCCTTGAGAAAAACCGTGTTGTGTTAAAGATGCAATATCTCTTTGTTTTTTTTCTGTATCTATACCGTTAAAGTCTACCCATGAAATTTTTGTTATCTTTGGATCTTGTTTAAATGTCTCAATTATTTTTGCAACTATAGGGCAAGCATTTTTTGCATCGATCATAGAATCAAAATACACAATGCCAGCTTGGTGATCGTGAGTAGTGATTAAACCACATATGGTTTGCCCTTGAGATACTAAGTAGGTATCGGCTACTATGTTTTGATCAGGGTATTGGCCTATTCTATGATTAAGTTCATAATCAACATCTCGGTTTAATTCTTCTTCATTAGCACTTTTTCCATTTCGTTTCATCCAAGTTGTTATAAAGGGTCTGAGTTTTTGCGTATCAGTTTCTTTATTGTATGGAGACACAACAACTTCTTTTAGTGTAGTTTGCTGTTCAGTTTGTGGCAGAATTGCGGTGTTTAGGTCTGCATGTGCAGCATTGATTGCAAGTAATGCTATAACCAGTGAGTATGTATTTCTGATATTCATAGTGATATTCTTTTCGATTTAGAGTTTTTAAAGTTTACTTATATACGTTGTGCCTTGTTAATTTTTTAAAATCCACAAATATTAGTATGGAGATACTTTATACCTACGATAGGATGCTTCTTTTTTAAAAGATTAAAAATATCGGGTATAAAGTAGGCTTGGTCCATTGCTATGATTATCGATGCTATGCCCTCGTTAATATCAAGGCTAAGTAAGCCCACAGGAACATGAGAAACTCTTATGACATATTCGATTTTATGGACGTTGGTAGAAGGGTTATTTAATTGATTAATAATATCTTCGCTATTGTGCAACTCTACGTTTGGAATGGTTGATTTGCGGACTTCAATAAGAATATGCCGTGCAAATTTCTCGTCAGTTGGTTGGTTATATGGTGTAATCGTAACTTTTGCTGCTTGGCATGATGTAGCAAAAATTGATAATGCTAAAAAAGTTGTTTTAAAATTCATGAAAACTCCTGAAAGTTATTGTTGAGGAATATCTAATTCATACATGGGAAAGCAATTATCGCGTGCCGATTTTTTAAAGCCATTCGTAAGAATGTGGTGTGTTAGCATTTCATCTTCCGGATTAAAAAAATTCATGATGGGTATTTCCTTTTGAGGACATTCCTTCATGAGTTTTGCTACATAGTTGAGAAATGGTTTATAGCAATCGTCAGGTATAGCATTGCAATAGATAAAGAATCCAATAGTATCTTCATTTGCTTCATAGTGAAAGCTAGCCGCTTGTATGTGATCATTTTTAATAAGCAATAAAGAAGTAACGGGTTGCCCATTTGGTGCTACGGTTGCAAAGAATGGTATCATCGGACCATCGGTCCAAAATTCTGAAGGATTATTTTCAATAATATCTAATAGTTGTGCCAGTTCATGAGCTTGTTCTTCATCTAAATTCTGATTTTGCAACTCATTGAGAACTCGTTTTTTAGCGGCATCTTGTACGACTGTTTCAAAAAATGTTTTAACCATTTCTTCGTCAATCGTTGGATTATATGTGCGCACTACAATTTCTGAAGCATGGCTTGTGCAAGCAAACAGTGATAATGCTAAAAATGTAGTTTTAAAATTCATGAATTTCCTATGATACTATGTGTAACGAATAAATATCTTCCATGCCGTATTGGTCTTCTTTTTTAAATGCAAAACTGATAAAAGTGTGCGCATTATTATAAAAGCTTGGACTTTTTTTTGCATCGCTAGTGGATGAATGGCGCCATTTTAACGTGTGTGCTTTATGTTCATGATTAATCGCATATTGCAGCATCATATGAGCAATCACATCTTTACTAATGAGTTTAGGATTGATAAGCAGATGAGAAATTTCTGCTTCATGATTACCTCCATTTGCAGGGGGACCTTCAGGTTCATAATCAATGATCATGACGCCAGTAATTTTCTCTCCATGTTGCGCCAAATAGGTAGCGGTACCGCTTGATGATATTAAAGCTTTTGCTATCCAAAAAGGATCACAACAACTAGTGCCATTTTTAGTCTGGGCAGGTGTGCACTTTACTTCAGGTAATGAAGATAAAAAGGTTGAAACTTTTTGTTCATCAGTTTCTTGGTTATATATGCGCACTACAATTTCTTCAGAACGGCTTGTGCAAGCAAACATTGATAATGCTAAAAATGTAGTTTTAAAATTCATAAGTTTTCCTTGCGTTTGAATATATGAATTCACTTAATCAGCAGTTATTTCCTCATCGTAATTTGGAAAATAATCTGCGGATATCGGTTTGGCATTAATCCATTCATCAATTATTTTTTGCACAATCAGTTTTTCGCTCTCTGATTTGAGAGATGCTTGTATTGATTTGCTTAGTTTTAAATCTAACCAAACAGCATACATATCACCATTAACCCATTTAAGACCGAGCTTATCGAAGACACTTATGCACTCGATTTTGTATTGTTCGTATTCATTTTTTGTAAATTTTTCAATAGAAAAGTCAAATAGCGCCATGAAAACGATACCTGCGGTCTTGGAATCCGTTTTTAGGTATTCGATTGCACTTTTTGTAATTATTGGTAGTGCTTTTTCATTAAGTAACTCAACTACGCACATTTTAAAATTAGTTATCTGAGTGCGCTCATTAGTGCCGGAAATCATTACTGCTAATATATCGTTTTTCATTCTCATGACATGTGATGCTATTTTATCGCCATTATGAGCTCGTTGAGTATTGAACATGGCAATGGCTTCATGAGGATTCATTATACTATCGTCTCTATCATGTATGGCACTAATGAATTGTGCTATAGCTTTCTCATCTGTCGTTTGGTTGTATGGCTTGATAGTCACTTTTGCTGCATGAGAGTATGAAGCAAGAACTGATAACGCTAAGAAAATAGTTTTAAAATTCATGGAGAATCCTTTTATATGCTGCGTGTTTATTTAATCTTTACAGGTAAATTCATCAATGCGTTTTTGAATATCTTTTTTTGCCTCTTCGGGGACTATTGAAGAATCTAGTGTAAGTAGTGATTGTAAGTTTGGCATATTGACCCAAACATAACTTAAAATATCGCTGTTAGATGCATCTTTAAAATTTAATGTGCTGAAAAGTGATTTTATTGGTCCAGCAGCCATATAACTTTTTTTTGTTGCGCCACATAAAATAAAAGTTATATTCGAATCTTTTTTTAGAGAATCGATGAATGTGGGTACTATTTCCAGTTCAAGATTTTCATCCGAAATGAAAAATAGTACACCGGTATAATTCAATTTTTCATGAGCAAATTCAACATAATTTTCTTTGAATGCTATGCCCTTATCATCATATTTTATATCATAATAAGATCGACGAATAAGTTCATTCGCAGTTAGAATTACACCAACAATATTATCCGATTGTTTAATAATATAAGAGGTTAATGGCGTTTTTCTATCGTCATAGACTGATCGCATTTCTCCATGAGCAACCCATTCCATTACCAGATCATGGAGGGCATCACTGACATATACTTCTTCTTTAAGTTCTGTATCAAGAAATTGGGTTGCAAGTTCTTTGTCAGTTTCTGAATCACAGAGTTCGATTGAAAAATTGGATAGTGCAGGAGCATTGTGTGCAGCAGCAAATAGTGATAATGCTAAAAACGTGGTTTTAAAATTCATAGAAAATTCCCCCCTAAAAGAATTTTGATTAGTTATTTTATCTTTTTTCCCAAATCTAATTCATAAACTGCGAATGTATGATAATTCTTTGCATATTTAAATCCATGTTGTTCTAAAACTGATATAAAGTCCTGGCTCATCGCAGATTCAGGCGATATAATCCAACGAATTTTTGTTACGACATTTTCTAAAAGCACGTGTTTGATTGCTTGGCCGAGCAATAGAGAGCGATATTCATTATAATGAGGGTTATTGCCTACCACAGTAAAGTTACCTATATTTGCGATTACTTCTTTTTCATCTGGAAATGCACCATCATGACCAATGACAATAAATCCCTCGATTGATGATGATTCTTTAAGTACCAAAGTTGTATAAAGATCAGGAGTGTTTGCGGTTTCTAATATCATATCGATTATTTGATCTGCTTCAAAAATGACCTCGGGCAAAGGTTTAGTTACATCACTTTGCATGACACTGCTTTCAGCTATATATGCGTCTACAGTAAGTTTGATCAAATGGGTAATTGCTTGTTCGTCAGTTGCTTGGTTGTATGGTGCAATGGTAATGGTTATTGCATGACTTGTACTTGCGAACATTGATAGTGCTAAAAAGGTAGTTTTAAAATTCATGTATGATAATCCTTAAAAATTAAACAATAGTTATTAAGATATTTTACAGCAAAAAAGACAGTCGCTTTATACAACTGTCTTTTTTGATTTTCAGATTAACTACTTTCCCCGATACGGGGATAGGATAGTTGATTTGCTCATTAAAATTGTGCGAATATTTCGCGTCATCCTGAGTGCGCCCTGTAAAGGGTCTATCGAAGGATCTTTATTTGCTTGCTTGGGCTGCTTTTTCAGCTGCTGAAACACGTTTAGCTAAACGACTAACGCTGCGAGATGCGGTGTTAGCGTGTAAAATTCCCTTGCCACGAGCGCGAGCAATTTTAGCTTCAGCAGCTTTGAGCAATTCTCTTAAGGTGGTAATGTCTTCGTTACCTGTTAGGGCTGTCATAACTTTTTTTACTGCAGTTTTGACTGAAGTTTTGCGAGCAGTGTTTCTTGCTCTTTTTGTTTCGCTTTGTTTTGCGCGTTTGATTGCTGATTTAATATTTGGCATTCTTTAAAACCTCTTGATAATTATTAAAATAACTTAAAAATCCACGTCATCCTCCTACGCTTATCCACGCCTTCAGGCTTGGCAAGCTTCGGTGGACACGTCGCCCAAGGACGACGAATTAGACAACTTTATTAACTTTTCCTGCTTTGACACATTTAGTGCATACAGCACCACGAGTTACACGGCCGGAATTGCAGTTGGCCATAGTAAAGCGCATAGTGTGAACATTTGGATACACCCAATGTTTTACTCTGTTATTCGCGTTACTTACTGAGTTGGCTACCTGCGGGCGTTTATCGCATATAGTGCAAATTCTTGCCATGTTTGAAATCCTTTAAAAAACACCCTTTTCCACTTTTTGCTATCGCAAAGAACGAGGGGCGAACGGTGATATATTTTGTATAACTGAGCATCTATTTTTATTGTTTAATGTACTTATTCTACCCTATGTAGCAATTTTTTCAAATTAAACCTGCTTGTTTAGCAAATTTAGTAGTTTTTCATGCACTTGTGCATTACCAGTAGCGATAAATGACTTGTAACCTTTAGCAATTGGACGACCTTGAAAATCGCTCACTTGTCCGCCAGCTTCAGTCACGAGTACGATGCCAGCTACCACATCCCACCATTCAAGTTCCTGAAAAATAGTTCCTTCAGCGCGTCCTGCAGATACATAGGCGATATCAAGAGCCACAGCCCCAAAATTTCTAATAGCATATACGTGATGTGCGATTTCGAATGTGCTTTCAAGAAGTTGGTTATACGCGCGATCTTTTGAGTACGGTAGTCCAACCACTAGTAAACTTTTTTCCAATGGTGCCTGAGAAGCAGTAATGGGTTTTCCATTTAAAAATGCTCCCTTGCCTTGCGTTGCATAAAACAGTTCGTCAGTGAGCGGTTGATAAATCATGCCAAAGACTGGATTTTTTTTATATGTGAGGCCTACTGATATACAAAAGTAGGGTAATCCATGAGCAAAGTTTGTAGTGCCATCAAGAGGATCTATCACCCAGCAGTAGTCAGAATTGGCGGTTTCTGTGTTACCAGATTCTTCAGCAAGTATACTAGCGCTTTCAATGAGTGGAGTGAGCTCTTGCTTTAAATACTTCTCACTTGCCAAATCAGCCTGCGTGACGAATCCATGATCCACGCCTTGAGTAACTTTGTGCTCCCTGGTTAATCTGCCGTGAAAATAGGAAAGAACTATTTTCCCAGCTTCTTTAATTATGGGGGCAACTTCACTGGCTAAGTCTCTTTTAACATGTATCATACACACTTCTTTTCATTAAAAAGATTCAATGTCATCGTGAGTGCGCCTCGTAGAGGTCTATCGAACGACGATCCAAATGTAGCATTTTATAACTCTTTTTTATTTAAAAAGAGTTTCCACGTCATGGTGAGTGCGGCGGTACGTCGCGAATCGAACCACGAAGGACTAGTTAAACGTATGCTCGGTACGAGGTTCGATACCAAGTAGCGCATAGATTTCACCAGAGAACAACGTCTCTTTTTCAAGCAAAGTATTTGCAAGTTTATCAAGTTTATCACGATGCTCTTTTAACATATGCAAAGCTTTGGCATAAGAGCCTTCAAGAATTTTTGCCACTTCTTTATCGATTTTATCAGCAGTTCCTTGAGAATATTCATATTCGCCATTCTGATGACCATATACAACTGGGCCTAGATCAGACATGCCATAGTAGCAGACCATTTTGCGAGCAATATCGGTAGCCACTTTAAAATCAGAGTATGCACCGGTAGTCATTTTGCCAAAGACTAACTCTTCAGCAGCTCGTCCACCTAATGCCGATTCAATAGAAGCAATCATTTCCTGCTTAGTGGTGATATATTTTTCTTTCTCAGGTAAAAAGTGAGTCAAACCAAGTGCGCTGCCACGAGGAACGATAGTTACCTTGTGTAGTGGATCGGTAAACTCAGGGCAGAGTAAACGAACTAAAGCATGACCAGCTTCATGGAATGCAGTAATAGTTCTATCCTCTGGAGTAAGCACCACACTTTTACGTTCTTTACCTAATAAGATTTTATCGCGAGCTTCTTCAAAATCTTTTATTTTGATGGTGTCTTGCGTGTGCTTAGATGCAATAATAGCTGCTTCGTTAATTAAGTTTGCTAAATCTGCACCAGTAAAGCCGGGAGTTCCGCGAGCAATTTTATCTAGATCAACTTCGGGATCAAGTTTTACTGATTGTGCATGCAATTTCAAAATTTGTGCGCGACTTGCCAAATCAGGATACGGAACTTCCACGCGTCTATCAAAACGACCAGGACGCAACAACGCTTTGTCTAAAACATCGGGTCTATTTGTTGCCGCCATCACGATAACTGAACCGCCAACTGTTTGGAATCCGTCCATTTCTGTCAGAAGTTGGTTCAATGTTTGTTCACGTTCATCATGACCGCCACCCAAACCACTGCCACGATGTCTACCAACCGCATCAATTTCATCGATAAATATAATACTTGGCGCATTTTTGCGTGCTTGTGCAAAAAGATCTCTTACTCGTGCAGCACCAACACCGACAAATACTTCAATAAAATCTGAACCACTAATGCTAAAAAATGGACAAGTTGCTTCACCTGCAACGGCTTTGGCAAGTAATGTTTTACCATTACCAGGTTCGCCTACAAGGAGTACACCTCGAGTAATCTTGGCACCTAAACGCTTATATTTTTCTGGATATTTGAGAAAATCTACCACATCTTGCAGTTCTTCCTTGGCTTCTTGGTTACCTGCCACGGATGCAAACGTTTCTTTAATGGTAGAAGGCATAAACATTTTTGCACGGCTTTTACCCATAGTAAAAATATTGCCACCACCACTACCGCCATTTTGTCCGCCACCACGTGATTGACGAACATAGTACCAAACTCCCCACAATGTCATGAGCAATAAGAGAAAGGGAAATAAATACCAAAGACTCAGTTGGCTTGATGGACTTGATACCCATACTTCAACATTATGTTCTTTGAGTAGTTCCCAATTTTTTGGAGATGAACCTACAACGGTTTCAAAACGAGAACCATCTCTAAAAATACCGTATACATCTTGACCTGATACATGAACTTGTTTGACGTCACCTTGTTCAACTCGTTTAAGAAACGCATCATAGGATACAGTTTTTATTTGTCGAGCATAATCGGTGAATTGATGAAGTAATAAAATGCCACCCAAGAAAATCAATGTTAAAATAATAAGGTTTCTCGGGCCACCCTGAAAGAAATTAGTTTTTTTGCTTTTATTTATTTTCATGTACGATGCACCTGTTATTGATTATCCTGCGATAGACCCCTGCGGGGCACACTCAGGATGACGTGGATTTTTATATATTTATAATAATAAAGGAAGCCAATGCTTAAGCTGTAATTATACTGTAAATTAATATTCTCTACAAGAGCAAGTCTTTAAAAAACATTGAAGTTAATGGTGCTATCAGTGGTGCATGAGAATCATTTGTTGTTCGAGGTGTTATCAAAAACAACTTGAGGCGGTTTGTTTTGGTCATTTAAATCATATAAAAGAACTTTCATGGTAGTAGAACTCATCGGATGAATATCTAAAAATGGAGTTTGAGTGGCGTCTGGGACAGTAAGTTCAGTTGTATACGATGTGGTTGGCTGCGCTAAGCCTTCTTTTGATGGACTTACGGTGAGATATGCTTTCTCCTCAGCAGGGATTTCAACAGTAAGTTCCTCACCTGCTCCTGGTGCACATTCGTTAAAGATCTTTTCATGAGTAAGATAAGCTGTGCCACTTTGGCAAACAGGATCTCGCTTCAAGCTTACCGGCATTAGTTCTTTCTTTTCTTTATCGTTTAGTAATGTTTTGCCCCATATTTTTGCAAAAATTGATGCAGGACCAGCATTGCCATATTTGATTGCTAGTTCTTTTGTTAGCACTTGTTGATGAAGTGGGCTGGCACTGGATGCTGCAGACGCACTTGCTTGCATGGCAGTATGAATGCATAAACTAAACATAACGTAAACAATGATTTTTGATTTCATATAAAGACCTTTTAATCTAAAGTTGGTTTGATTTAAAACTTACAATTCTTATTAAAATATATTTATTAGCTCAAATTCATAGTTAAGCAACCACGGGAAATTCATCATAGGTAGGTGACCAACAAGGGTATGAACACACCAGTTTTTCTGAAGTAATAAATTGCCGTTTGTGGGTTACTACATTTAGCATAGCAATACGACTTTTTATTCCTTGTTCATATGAGAATAATAAGAAGTTGCCGCATGGAGACCATGAACATTCTTCTTTGTTTCCCGCATCGAAAGTGAGTTGTGTATGCTCTTGCGCCTCAATATCATAGGTATAAAGTTGCATAGTACCATTGACCATTTTTGCATAAGCCAATTTATGTTGTGCAGCACAGTAACTTGGTGATGCGCAGTAACCACCGTGCGTTATGGATTCAATTTTATCACACGCAAGATCATAGCAATAAATTTGTGGTTTACCTGTCTTGAAATCTGAGCAGAAAAATAATGATTTACCATCAGCTGAAAAATTTGGACAAATATTATTACCCTGATTATTTGTTAAAGCTCTAAAGGTCGATTTTCCTAAGCAATTTGGTTCATAATAATAAATTTGGCAGTTGCCATCACCATGGGAAGCGCAATAAGCAACTTGTTTACCATCGGCAGAAAATGCAGGTAACATGTTTACCCCATCAAAATTGGAAGCTAATTTTCTTTTTTTATCCATTTTGATTGCAACTAAACGAACATTAGAATTGGTGTATTCAGAATAAAAAAGCATAGGTGTTTTTTTATCATTATTCCATCGTGGTGCAACGTTGACCGTTGGCAAGTTTACGATTTCTTGCTCATTACTTCCATCATAATCGGCTACATAGATATGCTTAATCTTTTTTTTCTTAGGACGATGAATATCTTTGCAGTAAGCGATTTTTGTAGAAAAGAAACCATCTTGTCCAGCAAGCACTGTCCATAGCGCATCAGAAATGTTGTGTGCCCATCCTCGCAGCACAGAACCTCGTTTGCTATATTTTGATCCTTTAAGCATCGCAACTTGAGCAGTATCATACACGCGCCATTCGAACTCATGGTGCTTTGCGTCATTAATAAAAATGGCTAATCCATATCCTTTATTAAATAATCCTTCGATTTCTTGCTTTGTGTGCACAGTTTCAATAGCCGCGAGCGTCACATTAAATTGTCCGCTAAATTCAAGATCTTTTTTTATAATTTCAACCATGCTGCGCAATTGTGCAGAAGGTTTGCCAACTACACCAAAAAATAAGTTGCATTTTGCGTGCTCTTTTGGGGCGACAGATACATTGATATTTACATTGTCCTGCGGTTCTTGAGCTTCATTTAATGCGTTCATGTTCATAGTTATCAGCATTATCAACAAACTTAGTTTTTTCATCGTGGTTCCTGTTTTTTTTTTCCGCAACCCTTCGATACATTTTTTCGTGCTAATGCACTCAAAAACACTCAGGGCGAGCGGGGAATTATATTTTTTTCATTGTGATAAAATTTTCTTAATTCAATGTATCTATTATAAAAAAGTTTAAAAGTTATTTTTTCCGCTCACCCTGAGTGCGCCCGAAGGGCGTGTATCGAAGGGATTATTGTTTAAAGGTTATCGTACAAGCCTTGCCCCATAGTCCCTTAGGATATTCTGCTGCAAGTGCAGCTTGTCGAGCTGAAACATCATACATGGCAGCTCCTGAAGACTTTTCAACTTTAATATCTTTTATTTTACCTTGCCAATCTATAACAAGCATTAATTGACACACTTTACTTTTTGGTACGCCAACAGGTGGTTTCCAGTGCTGCCCGATTGCATGACTTAAACTATCTTGTAAACACATGGCGTCTAATTCTGCTTGATCAATGTAGCGTATGTTTTCTCCATACGGTGAGTCGGGATGTTCAGGCACATGAGTGTCAGTTGTTTTTATATCTTGGGCTACATCATTTTTAATTGGCTCAACCTGTTTTTTTTCTTCGATTTTTGGTTCTTCTTTTTTAGCTTCTTCTATTTTCTTAGGCTCTTCTTTCTTAATTTCTTCTTTCTTGTGTGGAGCGTCTATTTTTTTATCTTCAATTTTTTTATCTTTTTTTGCAGGTTCTTTTTTCGTTTTAGGTTTTGCTTTTGGTTTACTTTTTTTGGGAGGACATGCTTTCTTTTCTTCTATAATTGAAGTAGGGGTTTTTTCTGCCTTTGCTAAAAGAAGAGGTTTTTGTGCTGGAGTTTTCGGGGCAGATGATGCAGCAGATTTTGCCTGTGTTTTTTTTCCACCAGAAGTGTGCGATGATTGTTGAATTTTTTTATGAAACGGCATAAAAACAACCAATGCATTAGCATCGAGATTTTTTTGTATAGAAAAACTTAAATCGACAGAATCACCTTTATAGATAAAAAAAAGCAAAAAGAGCAGGCATAGGTGCATGCCGCAAGCGATCGAACATAATTTTATCCATAGTTTGGCGGCTTTAGGCAACTTTTGATGTAGCCAGCGCAACATATTTAATTCCCCCTGCCATTTTTAGTTGATCCACTGTTTGTATAACTAGGCCGTAAGAAACCGATTTATCTGCTTTTACAAACACCGTGCTTTGCGTATCATTGCCAATTTTTTGTTTTACTGTTGCAGCAATATTATCTTTTGTAACCGGTACACCATTAAAAAATAGTTTTCCATCTTTATCGATGTATACGATTAGCTCTTGTTTGGTTCCTTCAGCCTCTTTTGCTTGACCTTCTGGTAATGTCACTTTAATGGCATTTTGCATCATTGGCGTAGTTACCATAAAAATGATGAGGAGCGTTAATGCAGTGTCAATGAGTGGTGTTAATGGAATATCATTAATTGCAGCTGCTTTTTTTCTTTTTCTTCTAATTATCATTTTCAATACCTTTTTTTAATTAAGTTTCATCGCAGTTTAGTGTATCAGATGTTGAATGTTGTTTACAAATTAATGATAAAAGTTTGGTGTTCTGATAACATTATATGATGAATTTGTTGTGGTAATAAGCAAGATAAGAATACTTGAGTAACAAAGTAATAATTGTTAAAAAACCATGTTGGGAGATTTTTATGCGATCAATAATTTGTATGCTCTCATTATTATGTGTGCTTCATCTGCAAGCAAGTGCTCCCGCAGGATATGTAGAAGAAGAGGAGAAGTATCCAGCAAAAGCGGTATGTTCCAGCTCGCAGCAGTCAGCACCATCTCAAACATCGGCAAAATGTTGTGAAGAGCAAGAAGTCGAAAACAAGAAAGCTTTACTAGCTGGTCAAAAATGTGCAAGAGAAGTTATGTTGGCGCCTCTTGTTAGGCGTAAACGTGATTACAACAAAGAGAATGTTGTGTGTCAAGGGTGCTTGCCAAGAATAAGATGCCCACGCTTCAAAGCCTTGCATAAAGAAGAAGGAGAGAACGTATTGCGTAATGATGAAAGCTATAGAGAGTACAAAAGAACTGTGTATAATGGATACTCGTATATACCTTCTCAAGAACCAGCTTGGGCGGACCGTTATAATCATTACAAAGATTGGTTTTATAAAACATCATCTGGTTCTATTGTACATGGTGCATCTAAGATTGAAGGAACCAGGGACAGCTATGAACCTAGGCCTTGGCCTCTATCGCACGATGTGTTTCCGATGTCTGATAAAGAGGCATGGCATTTTTTGGCTCATCAACATTATTATAATTCCACTAGTCGAGAATTTGTCCCTCAGCAGGCAAATACTTTACTAAAAAAACTTGAGCAAAAAAGTATTGAACAAGTTTCTCTTGATGATGCTACTCCTGTTTGGTTGATTGAACAACTTGAAAGTCATAAAAATGGTGATGCATATCATTCATTGTTACAAGCTATAACTAAAAAGCGAGAAAGGGAGCATCAAGACTCTGTGAGGCGAAATGTATTTCAATATTCAAATCAAAAATCGCTTCCCGCTCCAACGTTCTTTTTTTCAGCATGTTTACTCGCACATCCTCGTCGTCACCTTGTAACTTTTGATAGCCAAAAGCCATCGGTATGGAAGGTGGAAAAGCATGGCAAAAAAATTCATACTTTTGTGCCACAAACTAAAAGTTTAACTGGTAGTACTATGGAACAAGTTATGGCTAAGGCTCAATTGCAAAAAAAGCAAGCTTCATCTTGCGTGTGATATTACTCTGATTAAACGAAGAGAGTGACATGAAGCATGAAATAGGAAATTTTTTAACAATCATGACAGGAGTTTTTTATGCGATTGATATTTTATTTGTTCACTTTGTTATGTGTGTTTCATGCAAACATGAATGCGTCATTTAAAGGAAATGAAAAGAATGTAGAGCAAGAGTTATCTAAGCATGGAGCTCTTGACGGGCACTGTTTGAATTTGAAAAGTGTTTATAGTGAAGGTCCTTATTTATTTCGAAATAAGAGATGTTATACCGTTTCTTGCTATCGTACATTGAGTGGGCAATATATGCTTGGTTTTATTCCGACAGAAGTAATGAATGGGTATATTAAAGGAAATGAGTTTATCGCTATTTCCAGTCCTAAAAAATTTAGCAGAATCCAAGCGAGCCAAATATGCGCCAAGGACGAGCGTGATGCGGTGCGTTTTCTTGCTTATTATTATGATTATCAAAAAAAGAATCAGGCAAACCGCATAGAAATGACTGATCGAGCAGCTTTGACTATTTTTAAAAAATGGGAAAATGAATTAAAAGTTAAACGTAGTATGCAGGGAGATACTGTGTCTGCGGAAATTGAGCATCCGCATATTGCTTGGTTACAAGCGCAATTAGAAAATGCTGAGACAAGACCTGTATTCGAAAGTTTTTTGAAAAATTTACCAAGAGGCCCATTATTGAGACATGCACATGGAGAATATGAGGAGGTGTCTCACGGACGCTATGATTATTCTTCTCAAAGCGTGCCACGTGATCATGAAATATTTGAAAGTCTGCCTAAGTTTATTGTATGGGATGTTACCAATCATCCTCAGACCCAAGAGAAGTATGCTGCGTGTCTCAGGCATCGTGATGCTTTTAAAAAATATCGTAATTTTGATGAATCAACACTATTGCGTGTGGCAGGAAATAAAGTGCTTTGGAATGAATCTGACGTGAGAATAGAGAATTCATTCAAAGAGAGAAGTGAAAACATTGTGTCTCAAAATGAACCAAAGCGCCCTTTGTCCTCTAATGTACAGTTTCAGCAAGGAGTAGCGTGTCAAAGGGATCCAAATACAGGCATACCTTTGGATTTATTAAAAAAGTTGCAAGTGCAAGGTGTAGCTCAGGCATCAAGTAGTTCATCGAAATAGAAAAATGTTAGTGAATATAAAAGAGGCATACACTGTTGAGCGTATACCTCTTTTCTTTAACTGTGACCAATCCAGATTATTTAACTAAAGGCTTTACTCAAAGATCTCTTTTAGTCCAATCCAAATCAAAACCTTTTTTCTTCAAATTAAATGCTATGCCAACAAGAATAATAGGTTTTTTGAATCGTTTATATTTTTGGTAGTATTTTTTCTCAATAATTTGATCGAGTGCTTTCTTTGCGGTGCTATTATATTTAAACTCAAAAATAAAGATTTTCGCTTTTGTTTGTGCTGCAAAATCAATTCTGCCTTCGCTTGTTGTAATTTCTGATTGTCCGTCAATACCTAACATGTCGGCTAACAAGTGAAGAAGGGAATGATAATAACTTTCTGTTGTACCAAGAAGATTGAACGGGATTCCTGCAATTAAACTTTTTAAAACAGTGCAAAATCTTTCCAGATCATTTTCTTCAAGTGCATATTTAAATTGCGACAATGCTGTTTCTACACTGCGTTCATCACTTTGAATTAAGGATGCAACGATATATTTTTTAAATGAAAGGCTTACCTCTTCATTTGGGTATTTCAGCGTATATTCTTTTGTTTCAGGATTATAAGTATCTAAAGTGAGATATCCAGCTTGATATAAAATGGGCACTAGTGGAAGCATGCCAATTTCGAAACTTCCTAAAAATTGATCCGATACGGTGTAACTTTTAATGTTTTCCATGGTGCCGTATTGCAATTTCAGCAATTCGACTAGAAAACTAGGGGTTCCCGTGTTGAGCCAATAGTTTGCTATATTCTTTTTATCAAAACAGTGCAGTACAGAATAAGGATTGAAAACTTTATTTTTGTCGCGTGAAAATTTATATCCATTATACCATTGAGCTATTGCATCAACTGTTTGATCCGTAGTCCACTTTTGTTCTTTGGAAAATTTTTCAATGTATTCTTTAAAATAAGTAATAAGTTCTTCTTTAGTATATCCAAGCAATGTCGCTGCTTCAGGTTCAAGTGTCATATCATTAAGATTATTAAAACCAGAAAATAAAGAAGTTTTTGAAAATTTCGTGACGCCGGTAATAAATATTGCCTTGATGTGATTTTTGCCGTCTAAGCTTTTGAGAACGCTGAAGATATTTTTCATTACTTTTTGGATAGCTTGTGCTTTGATAGGATTATCTAGGTTTGCCAAAAGTGGTGCATCATATTCATCTATTAATATTACTACTTTGTTTTTTTTGGACAAGGAGGTAATCAATTTTTTTAGTTTCGATCCAGGAAGAGTGACGCTTGATAGATCTATGCCAAATTGATTGCCTAACTCATCGAATGATTCTGATAAGCTGGTTTCAAATTTTTGTTCTGTGGTAAAGCTGAGATCAGAAAAGTCAAAATCTAATACTGGATGTTTTGGCCAACTATAATCGCTATGTTTTTCTATCCATAAATCTTTAAATAGTTTCTTGTTGCCGGAAAAAAGCTCTTTAAGGGTTGAAATAAGAAGAGACTTGCCAAATCTACGAGGCCTGGACAAAAAGTATAAACGGCGCTCTGTTATAAGATGATGAATAATGCGTGTTTTATCGATATAAAGATAGTTCCCTTTTCTCATCAATTCAAAAGAGCTGATATCAACTGGTAACTTTTTCATTCCTTTATACCCTTTTTTAATTAAGTTTCATCGTAGCTTAGTGTATCAGATGTTGAATGTTGTTTACAAATTAATGATAAAATTTGTTGTTCTGATAACATTATATGAGATGTAATATGAAGCATGAAATAATAATTTTTTAACACATACTGTTAGGAGTTTTTTATGCACATTATCTTTTGTTTCGTATCATTGTTTTTGGTCAATCAGATGCACGCGAGTGCTCCAGGGGGTGGTCAAACGTATGAGTCTCAATGGCAAAGAGATGTTGCGCAAAAAGCAGCAAAAGAACGAGCAGAGCAAGAGGAGGCATTTGCGGCATTGCGAGAAAAACAACGTGCTGAATTTAAACCTCATGAAGCATATAAAGAATTTCCTGTTCAAGATGGGTGGGAAAAGCTATCAGATTTTTGTTATCGCACATTGAAGGGAGAGATAAGGCAAGGGAGAAGATCACAAGCTAGTGAAGGCCGTATTGTTTTTATTCAAGAATCTAAAAAAGATATAGAGTTAAAGTCTGGTGAGATTTATCTAGAAGATGATCGTGATAAATTAAGATTTTCAGCGCATTTTGCAAATCGCGAACCAATTCGTTTTGTGTCCAATCCAGCTCGACAGATTTTAAAAAAATGGGATGAGCAATTGACTAGCAAACCTTTACGAACTATACAAGCAAACACGGTTACTTTGAGTACTGAGCATCCGGATATTCTTTGGTTATCTGAACAGTTGCAACATGGTCAAGAAAAAGAAATATATCAAAGATTTCTCCCGGCACTAGAAGAACAAGCGCGAGAAGAATATGTAGATGATATTGCGAAAAAAATCAGCATGAGTCATCGGGGTAACATTAGACAATTAAAAGATACGATTAGGCAAAGACCTGATATGCCAAAGAGGTTTCTACCTTCTTGGATTTTTCAACCAGCGCCCAGGGAGGTTACAAGTGATTGGTCAATCCCTTGTGTGGGTTATCCCCAAGGGCCACGGGTATTTTACCAGAACTTGCCAATTGCAATTAAAGATTCTGAGCAGATTCTTCACGAAAAAATGCCTCAAGCGAATGTGCATGAAGATGGGCGTATTATCATCGAAGATGGTGGTAGAGTAGTATCACAACACTCACAGTTTGCAGCAGCTGCGTTGGTTGCAGTGGCACATTCAGCAAGCGCTAGTCTTCGTGGTAACAGTTCTCCACGACCTGCAGCATCTCAAGATCAAACAGCGAGCAGTTCATCAAAGTAAAGATAAAATATATTATGAAAATAAAAAAAATTAAGCATAACACGAAGCATGAAATAATAATTTTTTAACACATACTGTTAGGAGTTTTTTTATGAAATACATTTTGTGTCTCATATCGTTATTTTTGGTAAATCATATGCATGCGAGTGTTCCATATGCATACTTGCAGGCTCAACATCAATCCCAACAACAATATTTTCAACGTCAAATTCAACTCGAGAGATCGCAAGCAAGTGATAGTGCAAATTTAGAAACTAGATGGTGTAGTCATGCGCAAGCAACAGCAAACCATTTAGATAAAGGGTTCTTATTTCCATCGGATGAGGCAGATCAACTTCTGCGTGATATGGAAAGTTTGGCATCTGGTCCTGGGAATTCTACGTTTGCTTGGTTGAGTGAACGTCTTGCAAGAAAAGACGAAGAAGGAAAATTGAGTAGGAATTTTGTTGTTTCTTTAAAAATTAAAAGAGATAATGCCAAATTTCAGGCTTTGAAAGAACAAGAAATAAAGCACGCTTTTCCTGAATGGTTGAATCATGCTTTTAAGCAAGCAACAGGAAAAGAGTTGGAGAATGATTTCTTGAAGTTATTAGCTCTTCGTGAAGAAAAGCCACAACAAACTCGATCTTTGCAAGGTGCTTCTGGTTGCCCAGCAATTGCAGCAGCAGCTCAAGTTCAAGCGGCAAGTGGTTCATCAAAATAGAAAAAGGTTAGTGAATATAAAAAGGCATAAACATTGCGTATGCCTCTTTTCTTCAACTGTGATCAATGCTGTATAGCATTTCTATCAAATGTTGAATGTTGTTTACAAATTAATGATAAAATTTGTTGTTCTGATAACATTATATGAGATGTAACATGAAGCATGAAATAATTATCGGGTCGTTCGTCCTGAATGAAGCAGCTTGGCTGCGGAGTTGAAGGAGAAGTCCTTGTAAAAATTACCCTTCAAGTTCGCGGCATAAGGCCGCTGCCTTCAGGGCGAACGGGAAGAGAGAATTTTTATTGAGGTAATGAATAAAAATTGTAGTGTAATATGAAGCATGAAATAATAATTTTTTAACAATCATGCAAGGAGTTTTTTATGAAATACATTTTGTGTTTTATATCGTTATTTTTGGTCAATCATATGCATGCGAGTAGTCCATATGCATACTTGCAGGCTCAACATCAATCCCAACAACAATATATTCAACATCAAATTCAACTCGAGAGATCGCAAGTAGCTGCACAGCAAATGCAACATAGAACCCAACAAAGACAACAAGCAGTTGAGGTTCAACAAAAGCCTCAGATGCAAGCAAGTAAGCCGGCAGCACCTATAGTATATGATTCTGAGTGGAGACAGGCTGAATTTGAAAAAGATCAAGAGGAATTTCTTGCTAGTGGTGCCAGATATAAAAATATTATAAGAAGTACAGGGACTGAATGCGGAGGTTCTTATGGTCATTGGTTTTATAAAAAATTAGATGGTTCCGTTACTCATTCTTTCGATGACAATTCTGGATTATCTGATGATGAACGGGATGCATGGTTATTTCAAGCGTATGAGCATCATGACAGTATTGAAAGATTCGCAGGTAATGGTTGGCCAGCTAATTACGCTCATGTTGCTGACAGTGCCGATTCATTATTGAAAAAAATGGAGCGTGATGTAACAACTCCTGAGCAATCATTAAGAAATGTTACATGTCAAGATGGCAAACAACTAAAAGTGGTTCGGAATAATCAAGCACCTTTAGCGCCTTGGTTAGCTGAACGTATGAAAAGTCAGGATGAAGGACCCTTATTTCAACAATTATTTGTAGGGTTATGGAGAAAAAGAGATAAAACGCTGGTAGCAGCAATAAGTGACGCTCAAAGAATCCAAGAGGGAAATAGAGCTCGGGGTGCATATCTTAACAGAGAGCAAAATAAAAAAATAGCAGAGCAAGCAGGGTGTGATTGTAAAGATCCAGAGTGCAGCAAGACAAAATGGAGAATTTCCAGATTTGAAAATGCAGTGCTTTATGAAGATACTATAAGAAACAGAAAACTCCCGTCAGGCATTTTTCCTGCATGGATACAAATGCAACAAGGAAATTTTCGAATTTCTAAGAGTGCATTACCAGATGTGCAGCAAACGCAAGGAACATTGCTTGGAAATCTTGAAAAAGCAAAAAACACTGCAAGAAATTCAAGAAGTTACAGAGCAGACGATATTAGGAGCGATGCGAGTGGTTATCAGACAGCTTAAGCAATGCTTCAACGTGTACTTGCGCAGATTGAAACTAGCTCAAGCAGCAAGTAGTTCATCAAAATAGAAAAATGTTAGTGAATATAAAAAGAGGCATACACTGTTGAGCGTATGCCTCTTTCATTATTTTATCAAAATGCGTTGAATAACAAATCCAACTTTATCAGCAAATCCATTATATTGTTGTTCCAAGTGGCGCATGTACATTTGAACGTAGTTGTACATCATTAAAGCAGGAATTGCCACGAGCAAACCAGCGAGTGTGGTGATCAGCGCTTCTGCAATGCCAGGAGCAACGGTGACAATATCAGCAGATCCTTTTTCACTTATGCGAATAAATGAGTGAATGAGTCCCCATACAGTACCAAAAAGACCAAGTAGGGGGGATACAGCGGCACTTGTGGAAAGAATAGCTATATATGATTCATCGTTATACACCATATCATCAACTGTTTGATACATGTGTTGCTGAATCAGTTCCCCATCTTCATGGCTTAGTTTGTTTTCGCCACGTTCTTTGTGCGCTTCTAATAATGATTTCAAGAATGTTAAATTTTTAGAAAGAAAGTATCCGGCAATGGTATTATTCAAGTGAGCAGCAGCCAGTACCATATCATCTAATGAGTTCATTGTTTTTAATGATTCCATGGCTCTGTGCATATGGCGTTGTTTGAGTCGCAACAATACTAATTTATATAAAAACACCGTCCAACAGGCAATGGACATGGCAAGTAACAGTAACAAAACAAGTTTACTAATATTATCTGATTGAACAATTAATTGCCAAACAGAGTTTCCCATAAAGACATTAGTCATTGCGTGACCTTTCATAAGTGCATTACATAAATTAAATCGCCGCTTAGTCTAACAGATGTTTGTGTGGGTTTACAAATTTAAAAGAAAGTTTTGTGCAATAAGCTATAATGTGTATGAGTTAATGATTAGATTTTTGATTAATGAAGGCGTAGTTATGCAATCTAACACTGAACGTTATAAAAATATTATTATGCAGATCATCCGCAAACATTTGCCCTCAGTAAAAGTGATGCTCTATGGCTCACGGGCCCGAGGTGATTTCTCTGAAGGTTCTGATATAGATATCGCATTAGATGCGGGTAAAAAGATCGATACCAAGATAATGAATACAATTATTGATGATATAGATGAGTCAGTAATTCCTATTAATTTTGATATTGTTGATTTTCATAAAGTATCTGAAAAAATGCGTCAAGAAATTTTAAAGGATGGAATAGTATGGCCGTAATAAATAAAAAAATAACAATAATGCAGGATGCTTTAAGAACTTTAGATGAGGCAATCAAGCTTTACGATGCTTTTAAAAACAAGATTGAAATTGAATCTGTTACGCAAGATAGACTTATTGCTCTTGCAACCCGGGATTCAGTAATTCAGAGGTTTGAGTATTGTACTGATTTGTTCTGGAAGGTTATGAAAATTTATCTTGAGGATGTACAGAGAATGACATTGTCTGTAACAGGTTCACCAACAGGGATAATACGATCCGCAGTGCAAGCAAAAATTATTTCAGAGGAACAAGGTGAGCAATGCATTGAGATGATAAAAAGTCGAAATTTAACCTCTCATATCTATCATGAAGAAGTTGCTGATGATATTGCTGTAAAAATTCCGGATTTTTACCAATTGATGAAGACAATTGTTGATAAAATCGCTATGGCTTAGGAAATTAAGATTTTTTTTCTATTGTCAGATTGCCGATTTACAAATTATGTATATATGTGATAATGAGTTTTATTGTTATCTTATACATAAATTGAGGAAAAAATGACTACAAGAAATAAATTAATTGCGAATGCTTTGTTTGCTTCTGTAATAGCAGTTCTAGGCTTACAAGCTGAGGAAGTTGAAAACTATGATTCTGGTAAAACCAGGGTTGTAAATATTATGTCTAATCAAGATACAGGCGTATCGGCGTACAATAAACAAAACGTTACTTATACCCAAACTCAAAATCTTGATAAAGATCTGAATGTTGAAGCAATAGCATCATATTTTGGGTGCAAAACTTTGATGGGACATTCTTTTCTGGCTCAAACATTAAATTGTCCAGTAAGCCCAGAAGATAAAAAAGCTACTCATGTTCGTAGACAACAAGCGATTAGGAAGTTGGTAGAAAATCCATCGCTGAAAAAAGAAGTTGAGGAATTTTTGGAGCAAGCAAAAAATCATGAACAAGAAGTTATTCAACTTATGTCAGAATTTTTTATTGGAAAAACCTGTCCAGAATTAAAACAGCTAGAAGAGCTTAAAAAACAGCATCCTTGGATTTATCCATTTTCTAAGTTTATGATTATGAATCCGATACCTAAAACTTTAACTACTTTTGAAAATAACTTTATAGTAATGCCAGGAGCAATTGGTTTAACCGGTTTTTATGGATATTCGGCATATCTACTTTCAAAAATGGGTTCTCCTTTTTATAAAGGTACTGCCTTGATGAGTGGATATGTAGGTCTAATTGCAGGCTTTATTGGTTATGAAAATTATAAAGATTATTCCCATGCTTGTGAAAAACGAACAAAAATGCATGCACTTCATCAATTGATTTTGATAGCAGAAAAAATAGAAAAATTAAATAAACAACATGGATTGAATAATCAATTTAATATGAGTGCCGTTACTGATTCAAATGCTCAAGAAATTATTGAAGGGTTAAAAAGTTCACGCTACAAAGATAAAAATTGCAAAGTATTTTTAACTTCACTCGTACATACATTCTTATATAAGGTGTATCAACAAGAAAAACATCTTGCGCAAGTATTTGCCTGTATTGCAGAAATGGATGCGTACAATGCGATTGCAACCAAGATGTTAGCATCACAAAATGGCAATAATGAATTTTGTTTTGCAACATTTATTGAAGATGAAAAACCAATCATTAAAGCAATCGCTTCTTGGAATGTGTTGGTTGAAAATGCTGTTGCAAGTTCGCTCACTGAAGATAAGCATATCATTTTAACTGGACCAAATGCTGGAGGTAAAACAACAACCATTCGTGCGATTTTGCAAAATATCATACTTGCACAAACGTTCGGTGTTGCAGCGGCTCAAAAATTTGAAGTTACTATGTTTGATGAGATTTATTCATACCTTAATATTTCTGACGATCTTATCAATGGTCTTTCGCTCTTTAAATCAGAAGTGAAAAGAGCTCAAGAGATATTAGAAAAAGTTAAAACATTAGCGAGCAAGAAAAAGTTTTTCTTCGCGCTAGATGAACTGTTTACCGGCACTGTTGCTGAAGATGGTGAAAAATGTGCGTATGAATTTATTAAACGAATTTCAGAATTTGATCGTGTTCTGTTTATTTATGCAACGCACTTTCACAAACTGAAAGAGCTTGGTAAAAACAACCCTCGTTGTATCAATTATAAAGTTGATGCACCAACCAAGAATAGCAATGGCAAATTAGTATATCCATTTACGCTCAGTCAAGGAGCTAATGAATCTAATGTTGCTTTAGATATTGCAAAAGAAGCAAATTTATTTGCGTAAGTAAAAAGTAAGTAAAAAAACAAAATAGCCTCGGAATGATCCGGGGCTATTTTGTTATCCCCATTTCTACCCCATTCTAACGAACGGGGACCCCCGGTTGACGCTCGGGCATAATAAAGGTATATTTATCTTTAGTAACGATTTGAGTGAATGGCTCAAAAAAATGTTTCAAATTGAATATATTCTAAAAAATGGTTTTTCCCTGTTTCTGACAACAGGGTCAAAATTGAGGTTATTATTATGTTATTTCGTTCAAAACGACTTCTCTCGCTGGTTTTGGTTATTTCATTAGCCATTACACCGGCATTATATTCTGAATCTATGTTTTCAAGTTTCTTAAAGCCTATTCACAAAGTATGGGTATACCTGGCCTATCGTTTATGTCCTAGTTTACTTCCTGCGCACATTAAAAAATCAATGGATTTGGCGTATGCGCAACCCGAATCAAAGCAAGGCATTAATCACGCTGAGATTCTTTTGGCTGATACTCCCATCGCATGGCCAAAACTAGTTCCTCAAGTTAAAGATCCTCAAGCTAATGCGCAAGTTAAAGATAAAAAGCCTGCACCAGCAGTGGCAGAGTTTGCCTACCCTGATTATGCTTCATGGAAAAAAGCATGTAAAAAATTACCAGCTTATCTGCGTGTAGGGTCAACCTATGCTTACACAGCTCTTGATTGGCAAGAGTTTAATACAGCGCTGGAAAGATTTTTTGCAATAAATAAGGCGTGGTATGCAAAACATGCAGCATCGTGGGTAGAAAATGCACCACAATCAAATGATTACTTTTTTAATGTTAATGCACAGATCTTTGCTCCGTTTGTTCAAAAATCGGTAGTTTCTCCTTATACAACTATTGGCGTGCGCGGTGATTTGCATGGTGATATACATTCGTTGATTGCCTATATAGATTTTATGCAACAAGCTGGCTATATGAATGGTTTTAAAATCATAAAATCAGATTTTAATCTCCTATTCTTAGGTGACTATGTTGATCGCGGTAATTATGGTGTAGAAGTTCTGTATACGTTAATGAGATTAAAAATTGCAAATCCTGATCAAGTAATGTTGGTTCGTGGAAATCATGAAGATATAAAGATTTGCTCAAATTATGGTTTTAGAGACGAAGTTGAAGCGAAATTTGGTATGGATTTCTTTGGTTCTAAGTTCAAGAAAATAGCACGGTTATATGATTTTCTTCCTGCAGCTTTATATCTGGGTTGTGGCTCAAGCGCAAACAAAGATTTCTTGCAATGTTGCCATGGTGGTATGGAAGTAGGATTTAATCCGACCACATTATTGCAAACTAACTCGCCTGTTGCATTCAAATGGATTGATGTTTTACATCAAGCGACAGAGTTCCAAGCATTAGATATTTTGCATGAAGAATGTGAAGCTAAAAAGTACTTCAAGAATTTTAAAATTACTCATTACACTGATATTGGTTTTATGTGGAACGATTTCCATGTGCCAAATGATACGACTTTGTGTTTGCCTCCTGAAAGTAGAGGGTTCGTGTACGGAAAAAATATGACTCGCGCCGTACTCAAAAGAGCAAGTAAAGGCACACATAAAGTTCGTGGCGTACTCAGAGCCCATCAACATGCTGGTAAGATGGATGATATGATGGCATCTATTATTGATCCTCACAATAAAACAAATCATAAAGGTTTGAGCAAATTGTGGAAAGATACCGCTATCACAGGAGATATGTGGGATGGTATGGTGTGCACATTCTTAGTTGCTCCTGATAGTTGTTATAGCTGCAATGGATCATTATTTGATTTTGATGCTTTTGCATTGCTTAAAACGGGTGGTACGTTTGATCAATGGAAGTTGACTGTGCATCGTAATAAGTTGAGTGATATCATTGCTGGATGCGCAACGAGTTAATTTTGTGATATCTTGTTAATTTCCTCAATCACGCGTTGCTTTAATATCTCTTTATCCTTAATACCTTCGTCAATCTGAATTTCATACGCGCGGCGTAAAAAGTCGCCCATTTTAGGACCAGGTTGCATGATATCCATAATATCACGTCCAAGTAATGCTGGTTCTTCACTGTGTGTATCAACGCCAAATTCTTGTGCGCGTTGTACAAACTCATCAATATGTGGCAAAGGAATTGTTAAAGGTTCATGTGACTCTGGATTACGGCCACGTATATCTGCATATGCTAAATCGGCAAGCATGATCATGGTGACATCGGGTGAAAGTTTTGTTGCCAGTCGTTTATAAGCTGGTGGTTTTGCACCTTCTTTTACAAATAATCCAGGTGCCATGTGATGTTTGACTAACTTGCAGACTGCAGTGATTAAGTCATTATTGTGTGTTATGCGGTGTAACAATGATTTGGTGAGCGGCACTCCTGCTTGATCATGCCCATGACTTTTCAGCTTCCCTTTAATAATTTGTGTGGTGTATGGTTTGCCAAGATCATGACACAATGCTGCATAGGCAAGTATAAGACGTGTAAATTTATCTTCTATGTTTAGAGCAGCAGCAGCATCAACTGCTTGCATGCTGTGCTCAAAAACATCACCTTCGGGGTGCCAATCTGCTTCTTGTGCGGTGCCAACTAATGCACCAAGTTCTGGAAATAGTTCGTGCAATCTACCAAGAGAATGCACCCATCGAATGCCAAGTGATGGACGCTTTGATTTTAAAAATAATTTTTCAAATTCAACTTCTATGCGTTCACGTGATATGTGAGTAACGTTCATAGTTTTGCACAGATGGTGTAATGTTTGGTCTGGCGTCATTTCAAAACGGCCAATAAATTGCATCACTCGATAAAAACGTAATGGATCTTCGATAAATAATGCGGTGTCGGGCGCACGTAATATTTTATTTTTTAGATCGTCTAATCCGTTAAATGGATCAATAAGCTCATAAGTAATTAAATCAATTCCCATAGCATTGATGGTCAGATCGCGGCGTCTGAATGCATCATGCATGTTCATATTAGGGTCAATGCACACTTCGGGTTTTCGTCCGGAACTATCAGTGCGTGGTAGTGACCAATCAATATCGAGTGTGTGTAACCGCAGCACACCAAATGATTTACCGACCAAGCTAACCGGACCATGAGAGCGTAAAATATCTTCAAGTTGTTGCAAATCAAGATGGTGTATTTCAATATCTAAATCTTTGACGGGGATATCTAATAATAAGTCTCTTACAGCGCCACCAACCAAAAGCGGTTGGCCACCAGTAGCATGAATATGTTGAATAATAGTGCGTACTAATGGATAGCCATCAAGAACATGCTGTAAAGTTTGTTGTTGCGTAGATGAAAGTTTTGTATGCATATGAAAAATCCAAATTGACCCTTTTGCATCTTTTGCCCAAGAGTTGACGAAAATTAAGAAACAGTTTCAGAAGTCTTTTCATTGTAGCAAAGTCAGTGTGGGATTGCCATCTATAAAAAAATAGGGCCTGGTTTTTCTACCAAGCCCCAAAAATTCTACATTATCATGATTTATGGTAGCGTTATATTACTCCATGCCGTTAAGCCAGCAGGATAAAGGCCTGATGGCGTTGTGCCATATTGTCTAAATGGCAGATCGCCTGGGCCACCGGTTGCGGGGGTATAGAAGGTTGCAACTCCATTGTTGCCATAATTAGTATCGGCTACACTATTAGGAATTTTAGATCCAGCTGGATTTGGTCCATTACCTTGTGCCACATTGGAAACATATCTATTTAACGAATTTGGTCCATTACTAAAGCCACCTTTGCCATTGATAACTGCTTTACAGCTTTGTACCAGTCCCGTGCCACCATTAGTTGCAAAATTAAAACCAAAGTTGTTATTACCGCTGGCTATACATTCAAGTACTGTTGCCAACGTATTTGTTTTCAAACTAAAGCTAAAACCATCACCAAAATTGCGTTCCGCTATACATTGTGCCACCGTAATATCATTCATGGTGTCAGTAGCAAAAGATGGGTAAAAAATAAATCCGTAGGTACAACTGGAAGCTTGGCATGCAATTAATTTCAAGCCCAATACATCTTCAAAATAAAAACCGTAAGAATTAAGAGTACTTGTGCAATGATCAAAACTTATAGAAGAACAAGGGACGACGCCATTTATTTTGAGCACAGCACCTTCATAATTACCCACAAACTGACAGTTAGAAACGATGGAGTTGCTACATCCTCCTAAAAATAAGCCTGCAAATCCACTGCCAGAAAAAATGGTATTATTAATACGTGCACCGGCTTCACTGTTAACGCCACATTGGAAGAGCAGAGCGCCATCTAAAGAGTTATCATTAAAAGTGCTATTATCAATTCTAGCACTAGATGCATAATACATCTCAAGGCCATGTAGATTTGAGCTTACCACGCAATTTTCAATGTTAATGTTGGCAAGCGAATAAAAATCTTGATACAGTTTACCTTCATAAATTTCAAATGAGAGAAATGTATTGGTAGTAATGCCATCTAGTGCAAAATTGCGAATATATAAATGAGAAAGAGTGATATCATGTTGCCTTAAAGGATCGGAACTAACAGTTGTATCCACTACTACTGGAGCATTAATAAAAATACCATTGAGTCCTCCTTTAATTCCATCTAGCGTACCATTTTTAATGGTAATATTTTTTCTTCCTAGTACTCCATCAAATGCGATTCCGTCAGTCTTTCCAGTTGGATTGAGCGAATAAGAATTGAGATCAAGCACGATATCATTAGAACCAATAATGATAAGTGTTGAAGAAGCGGTGAAATCTTGCGTCAAACAATAAACACCTGGAGTAGAAAGCGTAGTGGGAACTGCCACGATTGGCGTGGGTTGACATGCATATAAAGGCGCTAGTGCCAACGTGCTAGAGATCAAAAAGAAATGTGTGATTAATGATTGTTTCATTATATATCCCTTTTTTTATCGTATGCCATAAAGCTTTATGGCGTTTGTAACGTAAAGTTAAAATTTTCTATTTTCTTTTTTTGCTGCAAGTATGTGTCTTCTTTGGTCTAATGAAACAGGGAAGGGTGTTTGAGAAGCTCCTTTTAAAGGAAGAGTTTGAGCAGCAAAAGTTGCTACCGCAGATGCCGCAGCAGCTGCCTGACTGCATGATGTTGGTTGATCCCTAATAACACAATTTAAAATATTTTTCAAACCGTCAGCAGAAGGACCTGGGTTGCCATCATATTTTTGTTGCGCATAGGAAAAATTACCATTTTTGAACATGAATACGGTGGGAGTCCCTGGGATTGGATAATCTGTGCTTGCTTTTAAATTAGTGTAATAGTGATTTATCTGTCCTTGTTGCCAAGCCTGAGGCAAGAAAACTCTTACAAACTTTACTTGCGAACAATTTGCAGAACTATTACTCGCACAGGTACTTGCCTGTTGCTTAAAAATAGGCAAAAATGTACTACTAGGTCCACACCATGGATCGCCAGTAAAGTCAACAACTACCACATCATTAGTTGGTTGTAATATTTTTAGAAATGCGATTAATTCACCGTCGCGCGTTTCATCGAAATCTATTACTGTATTATTCGTACCAGCTAAATAAGTAGGAGAGAATGTTTGAGCTTGAGTAGCTGTAGCTTGAGCAATTTGAGCAGCTTCAGTGGCAATGGTATCGGCCACAGTTTTGGCATATGCGGCTGCAGCAGCCGCATTAAAAGCAGCAATGCATGATGTTGGTTGATCATTAAGAGCACAATTTAAATAAGCTTTCAAATTATCAGCAGTGCCTGGCGTACCATTATATATTTGTTGCCCATAGGAAAAATTACCATTTTTGAACATGAATACGGTGGGAACCCCTGTGATGTTATACTCTACACTTGTTTGTATATTAGTGAAAGATTGGTTGCTCACGCCCCCTTCCCAATTAGGAAATCCAACTCTTACAAACTTTACATGGGAACAATTGGAACTAGAAATAGCGCAGGTATTTGCCTGTTGTTTAAAAATAGGTAAAAATGCCAAACTGTATGGGCAAGATGGATCGCCAGAGAAGTCAACGACTACCACATCATTAGTTGGTTGTAATTTTTTTAGGAAAGCACTCAATTCACCATCGCGCGTTTCATTAAAATCTACTACGGTATTATTAGTACCAGCTAAGTACGTAGGTGAGAATGCTGCAGTTTGAGAACCGGAGGCAGCTACTGAAGTTGCAAGCTCTTGTGTATATTTTTGTGCTGATGCTGATTTGTTATTTTTCACTACATCGTACGTTAGATATAAAGCAATACCTACTGTTGCAACAATAAAAAACTTTTTCATATAATACCTTTCTTAATTTATTATAATGTTACGTTGTCCCAACTGGTTATTCCCGGATTGAATTGCCCATTCAAAGTAGCTCGTCCAAATTGTTTAAATGGTAGATTTAAACTTGGTCCTCCAGCAGTGGGCGTATACTGAGTGAGATTACCGCTAAGACAATAATTGGTATCTTGGGCTGTTCCTGCTTGCGTTGCTGCAGGGTTAATACCATTTCCTTGTGAAACATTGGAAACGTATTGATATAAACTGCCTACTCTATCATTGAAACCGCAACCATCTGTTGAGCACACAAACTGATTGACATTACTATTGCCAACCGCTTTACATCCTTGAATTACGCCACTGCCAAAACTTTGTGAAAAATCAAACCCGGTGACGTTACCTTCTGCGACACAACCAATCAATGTAGTTGTAGATCCTCCGGTAGTTGTTACAACAAAACCTGTTGCGTTTGGACAGTTTCCTGTTGCCACGCATTCTTCTAACACAATGTCAGTTGCGACGCCACTAAAAGTAAAACCATGATCAGCATTAAATAATGCCTTACAATTTGAAAGTTTAAATTCTTGAGCCTCGTTAGTGCCTGGATTTATAAATAATCCTTTGCCAAAGTTATTAGCGCATGTGCAATCTTCGATTATGATGCTTGCTAATTGCAAGAAGGTTGGATCTGAAATGACACCATCAAAACCATCATTATTATTATCGTTAAAAATACAGTTCTGAACGTTAACTTCTAAGCAGCCATCAATGACTAATCCAGCCAAATTGTTACGATTGAATTTTGAGTTTTGTATCACGGTACGTTCGCAGTTGGCAATTGTTGCGCCATTACCTGTTGAACTTAAGCGAAAGATGCTATTGATTAATGCAAGATCCCCGCAAGAATTAACGGAAAGATTTAGACCATTGCTGTCTACATCGCAATCCTGAACGGTAAATCCTTGTGTAGAACTACCAACTATGCCTGTACCATTGCATAGTCTGATATTAAGAGATACAAGCATAATATTAAAATGTAATGATTGAGTTGTGGGATTAATCACAATGCCATTTGATGTGGATGATTGATCGGAAGCAAGAAAGCCATTTTTGATCGTAACATTTATTAACCCGACTCCATTTACCGGATTTAGTTCAATTGCATTGCCTGTGGTGACAAGTAAAAACTGCCCGTTCAAATCAAGCACAACATTGTTGGATGCAATAGAAATAAGAGGTCCTGCTCCAGTCAATGCATTTGCCAAGCAGTAAGAACCTGGAGTAGAAATGGTTGTTGGTGATGTGATAGCAATTGCATCGCACGGTGAAGTTGAAAGTGAATCAATTTGAGTTTCGATTCTACACACTTTGGTCAAAATTAGATCTTGTTCATTTTTAATATAATTGAGTTTACTACAGATGCCGTTTTGATCGCAACCAGGAGCTACAGGTGCGCATTGATTGCAAAGATTACAGTTCGATCCATGATTGCAAGCGCGATATGTTTCTTGCGTAGGTTCGTTTGCATGTATTGATGATGCGCTTATTTGTTCGCTGCCGAAACTGAAAAATAGTGCGACTGAACATAAAAAAATTATTTTTATGTGTGGTGTCTTTTGCGATACTCCAATGTCCATAAAGCTCCCCTTTTTTTTGATAATTTACTTTGCTAATGATAGAAAAATAGCTCAAGAAAAAGCTAGTGTTTGTTGGAGCAATATAAATAGTTATTCAAAATAGGAGCCTTTTTTTGATTATGTTTTGCCAAAGCAACATAAAAAAAGGGGCTTGGAAAAACACCAAGCCCTTATAATACAAGAAAACTATTTTACCTTATATGATAGTAATAAGTCGTGCAAGCACGGTTTGTCCATCAGGATTTACTACGGTCACATTTTTAGGTCCGGTAGTAGCATTTACGGTTGAAAGATTTACGTTAATTTGTGTTGGGTTTACATAGGTAATGCTATTAACCGTTACCCCTCCACCAACTATAACTTGTAAATGAGAAGAAAAACCAAGGCCGGGATCAAAGAAACCTGATCCATTTACCGACTCGCCAGCAATTATTACAGGAATAGAACTGCGTCCATGAGGAATCGAAGATGGTGTTGCTGAAACTAATGAAGCTGGAGGCGGAGCTATTAATTTGACAGCTCGTACACCCCAAGAATTTTGCGCATTACAATACGCTTGGATAGTCCACATCGTCATATCATCTACAGGATCTACGCTGGTATACGAGTAATCCCCCCATCTACGAACTTGGTCTGACGATCCAGGATCGCCTACTGGATTATATGAGGATGAGCTTGCAGTATATAATGTTGCATTTTGAATGGTACCCAAAGGATCAGTAGCAAATCTGCCAGAGACCGCAGCATTAATATATTCATTAACAGCCGATGCACTGCAACCCAGCGCCATATGCCCTTGGCCAGAAGTCATCAATGATGGCATCCAATATGAACGTTGATCGAGATTATTGGTTGCTGATGGTGCACATAAAGTTCCAGCTTGTACCAATGTTGGATTTGAAGTTGTCATATCGATTTCATACCAACGACTACCATTTCTTGTGGTTGCCGTTAAATTGGAACTTACCCCTTGATTATTAACACCAATATTATGAACGGTCCATAAATGGCCATTACGAATATGTGCGCTCATAAGACGATCGTCAATTGCATCAAGTTTTCCTTGATTGCCATTATTATTTCCCAAATGGGGAACGGTTATTGGAAATTGCGTTGAAGGAACTAATAAAGGAATGTTGCCAGAAATGGTTGGAGTTGCACTACCAGGGCCATTAACTCGTCTTAACATTAATTGCCCAAAGTTTGCATTATCAACTCCGATGAAATAGCCAGCAGGAGCTGTCACATCAAAGTTATCAACGCCGGAAGGAGCGTATGGACCTTGGCCAGTTACTGGATCGATGAGATTATGGAAAGCAAAACCGAAAGCTGTTCCATTTAATGCTGATTGTTTATTTATCACAAAAACTTGACCAGTATCTACGCTAGAGAAAGTTACCCCGCCAACGTATAATGCGTGAGCATCAATAGCCAGTGTTGGATAATTTAAAAATGAGTTGTCACCGGCATTAAAATAATAAAATGTCCATGCGGTATTGGCTGTTATAACGCTTCCATCACTTACCGCGAACATAATGCGATTATTTGGAGAATCGACATTGATCATCAAAATAAACCAGCGACCTGACATGCGATCAAAACGAATTCGCGGATCTGATGCAAAACTATTATTACTTACACTGGCAAAAAAAGAATCAGTATCGATATTAAGTACGCCATCGGCCTGACCTGTATTTTTATCAAACGATTTAATAAGTCCATTGGTTGCAATTATAAATTGTTTTGGTCCGACAGCGCCCATAGAAGCAGGGGGAAAAAGATTCACTTGAGGCAATGTGTTGCCCAAAAAGCTTACACCTAGAGTTTGTGGTTTTCTGAGTGCGCAACATTGATCATCAGAATCTATTTCACCAAATGCATAATTTTTAAGTGCATAGTTTGAATTAGTGGGAAAATGTGAAACTTCCGGTGATTTTTTGCATTGCCGGTGGCCCATGCGTTCTTGATCGACGAGGGTGGCAGGCATTTGGCGTCCGCAATTGAATTTGCGAGTTATTTGTTTGTTTTGCTGCAGGCGTTGGGTGGTTATTCTGACACCTTGCATGTTATCCATGCGAACCCCAAGTATTTCGTCAGTAGGTCCAGGTTGCTGATAATCACCGGTGTTATAACTATGATGAGGTTTTGGTGATGCTTCATAGGTAGAGTAGGCATGCATTTGCGTGATGTGAATAAAAATAGAACATAACATACAAACAGCTAATAGCTTTATTGGATCACTTTTACATGTGTTTATTCCCATTGTTTTTTCTCCTTTTTATAGAAAATGGGGTGGCTAAATTAAATTCATCTGTCAACTAAGGCAAAAAAATATTACCTTGTGATTTTTACTCTTCATCCTCATCTTTATCATCTTCTTCAGTTTCTACTATGTGTGGTTGTGGTCCGCCATGATCACGCTCGGTGATTCTTCTATCTTTAGCTTTCAGAAGTTGATGATACATGCTATCAATCACATGGTTAACTGCTGCATAAAAATCGGTTCCTTCTTTTTCCATATCAGCAATTAAATCATAATGAGGCGATTTTACTCGAATTTCAACTTTATGATGTTCACGAGTTTTTGATGGTACGATAGTGAAATCAATATCAATAGGTGTTGGTTCGCCTTTTTGCAAGAAGCGTTCAATTTTTTCTAAATGCTTATAGATATACTCTTCAATTACTTTGTCTGAATCCATGTTACGAAAATTTATTTTTTTGTTAATAGTGGTCATTCGTTCTCCTTAAGTGTTTGTCAGTTTTTTAAAAGCTTATTATAACTAAAAAGTAAAAGGCAATAAACCAATGTCAAAAAGGCAATTGATATCTTTTTAATCCATTTTCAATATAACATTAATTTACAAATTAGGTTAGTTGGAATAGTTTATTGGACGTTGTTTGATACAAAATAACTTTTAAAGCATAGAGGGAATAATGAAAATAAGAATAATTATAAGTATCTATATTTTGAGCTTGCAGTTTTTTACGACTGTTTTTCCCGATGTTAATTACCATGAGAGAATTGAGCGTACAGCTAGTGTTGTGTCGCAAGATCATTTTTTCAAAGAATATGATCTTCGTGGACGTGTGGGCAAAGATTTTGAAATAAAAAATGTGTATGGTATTGCTCGCGCGATTGCCGCTTTTTTTGTTCAAAAGAATCAGCAGGTAAAAAATATTGCAGTTGGTATGGATGGCAGATTGCACTCCCAAGCTATTAAAGAGCAGCTGTGTAAAGCTTTTATTGATAGTGGGTTGAATGTTATCTTTATTGGATTGTGCACAACGCCGGTTATGTATTTTGCTACGCATATGCTTGATGTGGATGCGGGGATTATGATCACTGCATCACACAATCCCAAAGAGGATAATGGTATCAAGATGGTGATTGGTAAAGAATCTGTCTGGGGCAATCAAATTCGAACTATTCGAGATATGTATAATGCTGGTACATCTATTAATGCCAACAGAGTGGGTGTGTATAGTGAGCATTTATTATGCACAGAATATGTGCATTATTTGGCCGATAAGTTTAAACATTTACAAGGAGCTGATATAGCTTGCGCCATTGATTGTGGTAACGGCGCAGCTGGAAGCGTGATGCCAATGCTGGTGAAAAAAATGGATTGGAAGAATGTCATGTTAATGAATGCGGAAGTTGATGGCAATTTCCCTAACCATGATCCGGATCCTACGGTGGCAAAAAATCTACACGTTCTCAAAAATGATTTAGCAAAAAATAAAGATCTGTTGTTTGGTATGGCGTTAGATGGTGATTGCGATAGATTAGCGGTGATGACTAAATCAGGTTACTTAATACCGGGTGATCAGCTTGTCGGGCTCTTTAGTCAATCATTGGCGAAATCATCATCTAAAGATGTTGTTGTCGATATTATGTGTTCGGATGCTGTTGTACAGCAGTTCAAAGCGTTAGGTTTTACACCACATTTTGCACGCACCGGAATTGCTTTTGTCAAAGAAGCGATGAAGAAACATAATGCGCTATTGGGTGGAGAAATTAGTGGGCATGTGTGCTTTAAAGATAGATATTTAGGCTATGATGATGGCATTTATGCAATCATGAGAATGATAGATATGTTGCATACATCACACAAAACGTTAGATGATTTTGTTGCACTATTTCCACAAAAAAGCATCACTACAACTTTAAGCATTCATTGTGATGCGGATAAAAAATTTAGCATTGTTGAACAAGCAAAGAAATTATTTATGGGTAGATCTGATGTTTCTATAATTGACATTGATGGCGTTCGATTAAATACATCGTATGGTTGCGGCATTTTACGCCCATCAAATACCGAACCTATAATTCGCTTGCGCGTTGAAGCGCAAACAGAGCAGGGCATTGCTCAACTTAAAGCAGAATTTTTTGCAGCACTTGCGCCACATTTTGATGCTGCGTGGTTAAAAGCTCAACTGAGTATGTAAAGATTAGCGAGATAACATTTTTCGAATTGCCTCAAGTCTTGCTCTGCGTGCCGGTTCACTGGCAATAGCTAAACTTTCTGTTGCAAGCATGAGAGCATTTTTGCCTGCATTATTCGTTGCTTTCTTATCTGCACTTTCTGCGATTAAAAATGCAACGGCATTAACGTTGGCATGTTCTGCTGCAATCATAATTGGAGTGTTACCATGCTTGTCTACACCTTTAAGAAGTTCAGGTTGATCATAGATATGATTAACTATTGTTTCATGTCCGTGTTTACCTCCCATAATAAGAGATTGTACAAAGTCATTAGGTAATGAAACCATAGGCTCAATTGGTGCAGCACTAGATGATGATGCGGGTTCGCTGACGTCCATGGGAACGATTGGGGGATTATAGTGATCAATGATGTTTAAAATCTCTGTTTTTGCTTGGCGATTTTCAACTGTTTGTGCGAGTTCGCGCAGTTCAGATGACTCAAGTTCGTTAAGCACATTACGGTACTTATCTTTTTTTTCATCAAGTTCTTTGATAAGTTTTGCGTATCTATCTATTCGGCCAAATTTCATTTGCATTGTTAATTGTGCAATTCTTGTATCAATGCCTTCAATGATCAATGGCACCTTATCTTTGATAATCTGCATGATGATTTCCAGTGCAAGTGGCTTTTCATATTTTATCGCTAATGATAAAAGGGTATCTTTATTTTCATCAGCAGCGAATAATCCTTCAGGAAATCTATCTAAAGAAGCTATCAGATTGTTAAGGTTATCTGTTCGTATGATCGTTTTGATCTTATTAATGATAACGAGTGCTGGCTTACAAGAAGATGGCCCGACTTGATATTCATGTATTATAGCTGCTAAATCCTCTATAAGAGCGCATTGGGAAATAAGCTGTGGAGAAATTATTTTGTTGTCATGGGTGAGAGGGTGAGCTAAAAGGTCTAGGATTTGCTTATAAATGCATAGAAACTCTAGGTAATTTTTATTATTTTGAGCAGTAGCAAATTTGTTAACTTCTTCGTATCCAAGGATTGCTGTAGTTTCGGCATTCCAGCCTTGTTCATTTCTATGGTCAAGATTAGTTCTTGCTCGTATGAGTGCTTTAATAATTTCCAGCGATGGTTTGATTGCCATATTTTTAAATCTAATGGCAAACATGAGTGGGGTATCACCTTCTTCATCTGGCGTATGAACAGCTAACGGAGATTCTTCTATTATCTTTTGTACCGCTGGAAGATTTCCTTGTAATATGGCGAGTTTTAAAGGGTTTGAAAGAAGTTGGATTATTTTTTGCATTTGATTATGTTCACTCTGTTCATCTATCCTTTCAAGAGCTAATTGAGCTCTTTCCAATGCTGTTTGTCCTTGACCGATGTCTGCTCCTCGGGCTATCAATGTTTCAACAGCCTCATATATGCCCATTTCTATGGCTTTAAATAGTAGGGGTATAGGGGGATTTCCCACCATGGCATTGACATTCATGCCATGATCGAGCAAGAGTTGGATACTCGTGTATACATCTTCGTGTAATGATTTATAGTGATCGCTATTTGGATTGTCGACTAGCAGTTCATCCATTTCACTTGATATATTATCTAACATCAGGGTAAAAGCAGTATCGCCATCAGAATTTTGTTCATTTGGATCAGCTCCATAGTCTAAAAGAAGTTTTATTATTTCATCACCAGTATAAACAGATGCTAGCATTAAAGGAGTTTCGTTTTCCTCATTGTCGGCAGAGTTGGCGTTTGCACCTCGTTCTAATAACATTTCCGTAGCGCCATTAATTACTCTGAATCCTTCCCTCCCTCTCTGACCTTCGAAAGCCTCTAGATCAGCTGCATGATATAGCGCGGTTTGTCCCTTTGAATCTACCGCTTCAAGTTTATCATCTGAAGTTCGAGTAAATAATACAGGAAACACCTTAATTGCTCGATAAAAGATAGCTTTTATGAGTGGTGTACTATTGAACCCTCCAGTTCTCAAATCAATATCTTCAGGAAATTCAGTTAAATGGGTAACGACAGCATTAAGATTATCCTGTTCAATAGCAGTAAAAAATTGTGTTTGTTGCTCAGGGGTAGATGATTTTTTTTGTTTTTTTTCTGGTTGGGTTTCTTCTGGTGCCAGTTGGTCAGCAGAACGCTTGCGTGAATCTCCCGCTCCAGGCTTTTGGGAACCCATAACCAAAATGCTGTAAAAAGCGCTTGTTACCAAGAGAAATATGCGTATTGCATGCTGCATCATTCATCCTTACTCATTGTTGCATGGCGTTTGTTAATATAGCACGAATCTCTTGCAATCTTGCTCTTCGTGCTGGTTCATTGGCAATAGCTAAACTTTCTACGGTAATTTCAAGTGCAGTTTTTCCGTCTCCATTGCGTGCATGTGTATCAACCGTCTGGCCAAGATTGGTGCCCAATTCAAATAACGTTTCTACTATCAGTTGGTTGCCATGCTCTGCTGCAATCATCAGCGGTGTGTTGCCATGCTTATCCACGCCATTGAGATATTCGGGATGAGCGGTGATTTCAATTTCTATGGTTTCCATGGCTTCTTTGTTTCCTACGGTAAGATGTTGCACCAAAGCATGTGGTAGAAGGTTAAGTGGTTCTATCGGTGCAGCGCTAGATGAAGATGATGCAGATTCGCTGGCGTCCATAGGAACTATCGTGCGATTGTAGTGATCAATTATATTTAAAATCTTAGTTCGTGCATCAGGACTTTCAACTGTTTGTGCGAGTTCGCGCAGTTCAGATGACTCAAGTTCGTTAAGCACATTACGGTAGTTGTCTTTTTTTTCATCAAGTTCTTGGATAAGTTTTTGGTATCTATCTATTCGGCCAAATTTCATTTGCATTTTTAATTGTGCAATTCTTGTATCAATGCCTTCAATGATCGATGGCACCTTATCTTTGATAATCTGCATGATGATTTCCAGTGCAAGTGGTTTTTCATATTTTATTGCTAATGATAAAGGGGTATCCTTATTTTCATCAGTTGCAAATATTATTTCGGGATATGAGTTTAATACATCGATCAAAACAGAATGATTGTTCGTTCGTATCTTGTCTTTGATGTTGTTAAGGAAAAGTTTTTTATAAGATGATGGTCTGTCTTGGTATTCTTCTATAATAGCTGCTAAAACAGCGGGCAAATTGCGTTCTTGAATAAGATATTGCTGAGCAGCCAATTTTCTTGCATAGTTGAAAGGCTCATCAAGCAAGTCTATAATGCGCTCATAGAGATAGATCATTTCTTGAGCATTTGAATTTTCGTATTGATCGCTTTTTTGGTGTCCAATTTTTGCTAGATCTAAAGCTGTAAATTTTTTTTGATTTTTTATCCCTTGTTTGGTTCCAGCTATTGCAAGTGCTTTAATAATTTCCAGCGATGGTTTAATTGCCATATTTTTAAATCTAATGGCAAACATGAGTGGGGTATCGCCTTCTTCATCCTGGGCATTAAGTTGATCGGGAGATTTTTCTATTATCTTTTGTACTGCTGGAAGATTTCCTTGTAATATGGCGAGTTTTAAAGGGTTTGAAAGAAGTTGGATTATTTTTTTCATTTGGTCATATTCACTCTGTTCATCTATTCTTCCAAGACCTAATTGAGCTTTTTCCAATACCGTTCGTCCTGGACTATTTATGTCTGCTCCTCGGGCTATCAATGTTTCAACAGCCTCATATATGCCCATTTCTATGGCTATAAATAGTAGGGGCATAGGGGGATTTCCTACCATGGCATTGACATTCATGCCATGATCGAGCAAGAGTTGGATACTCGTGTGTACATCTTCAGGTAATGATCTATAGTGATTGCTATATGGATTGTCGACTAGCAGTTCATTCATTGTACTTGATATATTATTTAACATCACGGTAAACATCACGGTAAAAGCAGTATCGCCGTCAGCATTTTGCTCATTTGGGTCAGCTCCATAGTCTAAGAGCAGCTTTATTATTTCATTACCTATAAAAACAAATGCTTGCATTAAAGGTGTGGCGCTTGCTTCGCCTATCCCATTATTAGCATTCACATTGGCACCTCGTTCTAATAACATTTTAACAAAGTGAGCATGGTTGTCTGGGTCTCGTTCAACTTCTTCAAACACCGCATGGAATAGTGCAGTTTTTCCCTCTGAATCTACCATCTCAATCTTATCATCTGAAGTTCGTTTTAATAATACAGGAAATACGTTAATTGATTGAAAATCGATAGCCCACATGAGTGGTGTACTCTTTAACCTTCCTGTTCTCAAATCAATATCTTCAGGAAAATCAGCAAGATGGGTAATAACGGCCTCAAGTGCATCATTTCTAATAGCAGACCAAAATTGTGCTTGTTGCTCAGGGGTAGATGATTTTTTTGGCTTTTTTTCTGGTTGGGTTTCTTCGGGTGCCAGTTGGTCAGCAGAGCGCTTGCGTGAATTTCCCGCTCCAGGGTTTTGGGAACCCATAACCAAAACGCTGTAAAAAGCGCTTGTTACCAAGAGAAATGTGTGAATTTTGTGCTTCATTATTCATCCTTTTTAAACCATATGCTTACTCTTTAGTACAAGTTTAGCATACCCATTATTCAGATTGAAACAAAAATATTTAAATTTTTTTAAAAACTAGGCAATAAAAAAGGTGGCACCTATAAAAAGTGGCCACCTGCATAAGTCGAAAAAAAATCTTATTTCTTCATGATTCGTTTTTTACGAACAACAAATTTGATAGGTACGCCTACCAGATTATAATTAGCACGTAACAGATTTTCGAAGAACATTAACTGACTTTCTTGAAACCAATTGGATTCATTAACCAATAAAACAATAGTCATAGGAGCAGTTTTAACCTGTTTTGCATTAAACAATATTAATGCCATCATTTTATGCATTAATGGTTTTGCTTTTAACGTGTTTCTGAAAAGCATAGTCATTTCATCAGAAGGGATTTCTGTATTATGACGTTCCCATAGCTCTTTGACCAAAGGCATTACTTTACCAATGTTCTTTTCCGATTTACATGAAATATTAAGTTGCGGAACTTTTTTGAGCATAAACTTATATTCAGATAAGCTATCGGCTAAATGTTCTTTGCTTTCTTCGTTGGTTAAATCTTGCTTGTTAAATATAATAGCTAAAGCTTTAAATTTTTGTGTAAAAGCATAAAAGGCGAGTTTCAATTCCTGATCTACAATCGCACCTTCAGAAGCATCAACAAGAAGTAATACGATTTCAGCATTTTGCAAAGCTCGAAATGATGTTTTAACCATCATTTCTTCAAGTCCTTGTTCAACAGAACCTTTTTTTCTGATACCAGGAGTATCAGTAAGTAAAATATCTTCAGAATAAAAAGATATTTTTTCGCTTACGGCTTCTCGCGTGGTTCCCGGAATATCAGAAACAATGGAGCGTTCTTGTTTGAGCAACAAATTCATGAGCGAAGATTTGCCCACGTTAGGTTTGCCAAGAAACACAACGCGGCAACCAAGTGGTGTATTATCTTCAGGTCCTTTAAGAGGCAGATCGGTGCTCAAGTTGTCAAGAATGTCCCCAATACCGTATGCATGTTCTGCCGATACTTTAATCATCGTTGCAAAACCGAGCTGTGCAAATTCGTGGACATTTTCTTGTGAAATTTTGCTATCCATCTTATTGATAATCAGATAAACCGTTTTACCCATCTTATGGAGCAATTTGGCAATTTCACGGTCTTCGACTACAATGCCAACGGTTGCATCACATACGAATAAAACTACGTCCGCATTTTTCATAAGCTCAAGTGCGCCTTGACGTGATTTTTCAGCAATAGGATCGGTTGTTTTACGTAAACTGATACCGCCGGTATCGATCAAATCAAAAGTGCGATCTTTCCAGCTAATAGTATCTTTAATAAAATCTCTGGTGACTCCTTCATAATCGAGAGTCATACTTTTAATTTTGGATGATAATCTATTGAATAATGTTGATTTACCAACATTCATGCGGCCAACAATAACGGCACTAGGCATTTTGCTCATGGGTGCTTTCCTTTATTTCGCGTATAGTGCCTGGAAAATACTGTAAGATCATATTGGCTTTTTTCCAGAGGGTGATATCTGAAACATCAATGCGTGGATTAAGCGACTCTTTAGCCATATTTTTTTTTGGTGAATATGGTGTATAAGGTTTTTTGTATGGACGCTCATACTGTGCAGATGCATTTGATTTTGTATTCGCTGGAACGTTTGATTTTGCTTCACTCATTGGTTTTGGTGCGTGTGCCTGAACAGCAGATGTATTGAGTGCACTAGAATTTTTTTTTAACGTATCTACTTTTTTTTGTTCGCCATTAAAGTTCGCATTTAGGTGTATGGCGCCACCAAATGCTTTATTAAGCAATGGTTGCCATGATTTATTAGAATCATCCAACCAATCTTTAAAGAGCGCTAACTCTTTTGAAAATTCAACATCAAGTTTCTTGGTTGTATCATCACATTGCATATATTTGCCTTGTGAAAGTACTGAATTGAGTAATGGATCATTCAATGTTTGTACCGCTAGTAAAAATTTTTGCCACGGTTGTATTCCATCGATGGTGTCGACTACTTCTTCTTCGTCATCTTCTTGTTCAATGTCTTGGTCATCCTCATTGCCTGCGTCCATCAAATTTTCTGCATCCGTTTGATCAGCTGCAGTTGCATTTTGCGGAGCTGAGGATGCGCCAGAGTTATCTGATCCGTTTTTATAACAGAATTTTAGGAGGATCATCTCTAATAAACCGTGTTGTGCTGTTGTTTTTAACAACAAACTTTCATGATTATAAAAAATATCGAGTAAATCGTGTAGTTGCTTCATAGAGCATTGAGCAACTATTTTTTTTAATTGATCACAATGGTCAAGAAATACCTCTGGTTGAACGCCATGTTTCATCCATAAAGCGGCACGAGCAAGTTCAATAAGTTTATGCCATATAAATTCTGCTGAATATAGAGTGACTTTATTGTCATGCAGATATTTTAATAAGGTAGTAGATTTTTTTGTTAGTAATATATTGAATAGAGCTAAAAGTCGCTCATCATCAAAATGACCTAATACGTTAAGCACTGCGGCCTTGGTTACACTGCTGGTTGAAAAACGAACTTGCTCTAATAAATTAATTGCATCGCGAGCAGAACCTTCAGTTGTTTTAACAATTAATTCTAGGCCTGCTTGATCAAATTGAATGTTTTCACTTTTACAGATTGTAGCAAGGTGTTGCGATAAACTTGTTTGGTCAATGGGAGTAAAGAATAGTTGAAAGCATCGAGATTTAACCGTATCAATAATTTTTTGTCCGTCGGTTGTTGCTAAAATAAAAACAACTGACGCTGGTGGTTCTTCCAAAATTTTTAAAAACGCATTGAATGCTGCTTTGCTCAGCATGTGAGCTTCATCAATAAGATAAATCTTTTTACGACCAAGTACTGGTAATAATGAAGAAGCATCAATAATATTTCGAACGTTATCAACCCCTGTATAAGAAGCGGCGTCTATTTCAATAAAATCAGGATGTCGCGAGGTTTGCATGGCAACACAGGATTGACAGTTCAAACAAGGAACGGTAGTTGTTTTAGGATTTTTTTGAAAATTGGGCAGTTGTTCGCAATTAATGGCAGAAGCGAAAACGCGTGCCATCGTTGTTTTGCCACACCCACGTTGCCCGGAGAAAAGATAGACAGGAAAAAAACTTTCTAAATACAAACTGTTTTTAAGCATTCTGATGGGCAGAGCTTGGCCAACAATCTGATCAAAAGATTTTGATCGCCATTTTCGTGCAAGATTAAGATTTGTGCTCATAGAAAGCTCGTATTTTTAGTTTGTATCGAATAATTTTTTTCTTATATATCAATTTTGCTTATTACTTTGCACTATCTTTTAAAGTAGATGGGGAAGTAGCTACAAGAAATCAATACTCCTGCTGCTTCCTTTCGGACCTGACAGATTAAATATCTATTCTTTACCTACTTCCCCAAATTTATAATCCGTTTTTTCGCTTTGCTTCAAACGGATATTTTAATTTCTTCTTATCGCTACGCTCGTAGAGCTAAAAACGCCGAGACCAGTCTTCGCAATTAACAATTAAAGCTATTTTTTCTTCCATCAGTGAAGGCGTCAGCCATACGTAGCCTTGGCGAAGTATGGAGAGAGAGGGATTCGAACCCTCGATACCCCTTTCGAAGTATACACGATTTCCAATCGTGCTCTTTCGACCACTCAGACATCTCTCCCGAAGTCCGACGTAGTCCGCCGAGCCTAAAAGAGTGTGCTTTTCAAGAACACCAGGCCCGGATAGACGAAGACGGATAAAAATTTCAATAAGAGCTATTTTTTTTCAACAGCAGTTACTTCTAATTCATCTTCTAGTGAAGCTTTTTTATGTAACTTCTTTTTATTTTCTTCAGCAAGGGCAGCTCGGCTTTTTGCTTTAACGCTTTCTTCTTCTACATCTTTAGCAGCTTGAGCAAGTGCCAATGCTACAGATTCATCAATTTCAGGAGTTACAACTTTTTCAGTTACTTGTTTTTCCTTGCCATGAGCTTTAGCAGTTTCTTTACCTTGTTGTACTGCAGACGCTAAATAATCAATAACAACTTTAATAGCGCGTGGAGCATCGTCATTTGCAGGAATGACATAGTTAACTAATGAAGGATCACCATTAGTATCAACAAGTGCTACTACTGGAATTCCGGTAGCGGCTGCTTCTTTCAATGCAGAACGTTCTTTGGTTACATCAACTAAAACTAAAGCGCCTAGTGGCCAATGTAGATTTCTAATACCGCCAATGTTCTTTTCTAATCTGTTGATCATCTTTTGAAATACGTTGAACTCTTTTTTGGTGTAATGAGGGAATTTTTCTGATTTAGAAACGATATCCTCAAAATGTAACAACTTAGTTACCGATTTTTTAACTTGTGGATGGTTACTTAAAGTTCCACCAATCCAACGGTGATTTACATATGGTTGATGTAAAGAGTTTGCTGTTGCTTGAACAATTGCTTGCGCAGGTTTTTTAGTACCCACCCACAAAATAGTTTTGCCTTCAGCAGCAACAGATTCAAGAAATTTAGCTGCTTTTTCTAGTTGAAAAGCAGTTTTTGAAACGTCGATTAAATGAACGTTATTTTTGTATCCCCAAATATAAGGAGCCATTTTAGGACACCAGCGAGAAGTTTGATGACCAAAGTGGACACCAGCTTTAACTAGTTCTTGAAAATCTACTTTACGTGTTACTTTTTCTGACATTTTTTTCCTTTGTAAGGGTTATAACTATTGCTTTCTGGGATTGACTAATTGTCAATAACCACCCTTATGTTCTAAGAAAGCAAGATTTTTAAATAAAACTAACATCAAAATTTTAACATAAGGCCACGAAAATTCAATGAAAATCGCTAACTTGATGTTATTCTGCCGCTATTGCATCCGCTCCAATGACTTCATTATTGGCTACTGCCTTATCAAATCGTTTGCCAAGGAGTAAAGCGGTTATAAACCAACCGCCTATCAGTATGGCAAAAAAGAAGGAATGGGCAGGTAAAAACAGAGCAGGACCTAAGCGTTCTGCAAATACATTAAATCCTTGTCCGGCGCTTTTAGCAAATTTACTGCCAAATGCATCGATCCATGATTTAGATTTAAACTTAATCTCTTTGACCGTTGGAATATACAGACTTTCACGTACTGGCCAACTAAATGCATAGTTCAATGCTTTAAGAGCAACAAATGCTATCATAAGGGCATATGGAGTTGCATTGCTTGCCATGAGATACAATAACAGCACGCCACTGATCAGCGGTACTAAGATAAGGCATACTCGTTCGCCCAACTTTCTGAGCAATGCGCTTGTTCCTAAAAGAGCTATCAATACCCCAGCAAGGTGATACATGAAAGACATTTCTAATAAAAAGCTACTGACGCCAACTAAGCTTTTTGAATGAGCTTGAGCTACTTCAAGGCGTAGATAACTGAGTACCGTAGAAACTACCTCATAAAAGAACACCATGCCAAAGATACCAAGAACATACGGGTATTTTATGAACATTAAGATACCAGAAAACATACCAGTTTCAGATTTGCCTTCTTTGCTTTGTTGTTTTTCAAATTGGTAGGCAGCTTCATAACCGTGAAGATGATTACCAGGAACTTTTTTCATGAGTAACATAATAATAAGAGGAACAATTAATAATAGAACTGAAGCAAATCCCATTACCATTTGATGTTTAGTGATGTCCGATATGCCACCTAAGGCCGTCTCTGAAGTCATACCAAAAAAGTACCAAGCCAAGCCAGCGCTCATTACGCCCCCTAACTTTGATCCAGAAACCATTATGCCATAATTTTTTTTTGCTGATTCTGGCGAATTGATAGAGTTAGCAAATGCCCAGAAAACACTTACAACAAATGGTGAATACCCTTCGACAAAGAAGTAAAAAATCCAACCAAAGAGACGGTTAACATTTGAGTCGGTATTTGCTAGGCCTATAGTAGGATGGCCTAATAAAAATGCAAAGGTGATACCAACTATGCCATATAAGAAGCTTAAAAAGCAGAGTAGTTGATAGCGACGCATCTTATCAACCAGCTTGGAGTAAAGAAAAATAGCTGGGATCAATACGATCATGAATAACCATTTAGCCATGGGGACATAGCTTTTGCCAACTATATGCAAAAAAACAGAATCTTTGAGCTCTTTAGCTACGGTATAAGCACCAATAATTAAGAAGAAAGAGATCGTGAGCAATAATACTTTCAATCGCTCTTGTTTTTCGATATCGAAAATATTTTTAACAGTCTTTTTAAACCAAGAACTCATAAAACCGGTCCCCCAATATGCATGTATTGTTAGTGATATTTAAGGATATGTTTTAATATAGCAGAATTTAAAAAAAAGCCTTCTAAATTTATGTTTAGAAGGCTTTTTTTATTTTTTACATCATACGATGTTCATGAAATAGGCATGAAAAAGTGAATATACAGAGGTATGAGACACTTTTAGCATACAACTTTTTCTTCTTTAATTGCTTTATTGTAGGTTTTAGCTACATAAACGACTACAAATAGCCACCCTACAATCATAGCAAGAGAAATGCCCGAGCTGAAAGTTAAGAAAGCAGTTATACCAGCTGCAGCGCCATATTTCTCTTTGAAAATTCCTCTGAAGGCATTGATGCCTGAACCGCCAGCTTTTGAACCGCGGGAACCAAACATTTCAATCCAAGCTTGTGCTTTGTATTTGGTTTCTTTCGTTGTAGGAATATAGAGTTGTTTTAAGGTTGGCTGATTTAATGCATAGTTTACTGCTTTTGCGATAACCATGATCCAGAATGCAATAGCAAGTGTAGGAGTAAATTTAAGCCCTACAACAGCAACAGCAACCAAAATAGGCATTAAGAGTAATGAAGCGACCATGCCCAAGCGACGTTGGATGTTATTGATTCCAAGAAGCACGCATGCGGTAGCAATAATTCCAGTCCATACTGCATAATCAGCTAAATATTCAGCCATTGCTTTTTCTACAGGGAATTGAGCTTTAGCCATAGCTTTGAAATGGAAATCAAATACGGTCACAATGATTTCATAAATGGTAATAATTAAGAAGATACCCATTAGATATGGTTGGGTGAATAAAAGCTTTAAGCCTTCAAGAAAACCTGGCTCTTTTTCATCTTTAATATGGTGTTCTTTTTGATATCCAACAAGTTGGCTTGCAGGAATGACTCTCATAAAGACATACATTAATACGCCCATTAAGAAAATGAGTGCAGCGATGATGTATACCATTGGTCCGCTGTGTTCAAAACCTAAGCGTTCTGCTCGAAGGAATAATGGTCCAACGATATTACCCATTTGTGCGCCAAGATAAATAAGAGGAAAGCCTCTTTTTGCAGCATCTTCGGTGGTGATATCAGTAGTGATCGCCCAGAAAAGAGCAACGATTAAAGAACCAAAACTTTCTACATAGATATACCATGCCCAACCAACAAGTCTGGTAGGATCTTCAACGGTATTTGCTAGTCCTATTGTAGGATGTTGGAATGCCCATGCAAAAAGGATTGCTGCAAGACCGTAGAATGCTACAAAAACATAAAACATTTTTTGACGAGGAAAAAGATCAATTAATTTGCCATAAAGAATAACTAATGGAACGATTACTAGAAGTGAAATCCATTTTGCTTGAGGTTGATAATCAATACCAACAATGGAGCTGAAGATACTGTCTTTTATTGGTCTCATTGCCCAATAGACACCGATAATTAGACCTAAAATTGATGATAGAATCCCGAACTTTTTTAGTTCTCCATGCTCAAATTTTCCAAACATTGAACTTAGTAACCTACTCAGCATATATGCTTCTCCTTAGAGACAAAAGTGTTTATTTGATAACTATGACAATACGGTTTAGAAAAATGATTATAACAAAAGATTATGCAGTTGTAAAAAAAGATTAATGCACAGGTATTTTAGGTTAATAAAACAATACTTTTTAGAAAATAATCAGAGGCGTTATATCCCGAAATTTAAGAAATGATCTTTTGAGCACGAGACACAAAATCTTTAATTGCTGACTTCTTCTTGGTTTTGTTTTTAATAATGATACTATGTTTACGTTTTTTTTTAAATCGGTACCTTATTTATTTGGGGACAAGATGAACATAGTATGGAAACTCAAGCGTTCAACTTTTATTAGGAATGATGTGCATGCAGAGTTTGGCTTTAAATATTGGCGAAAAAGGGGTTGTAATTTTATGCATCGGATTGCCTGGCAGTGGAAAAACAACGGCATGTAAAGAAGTTGCGCGAAAACATCCAGAGATAGTTCATCAATCGATGGGCGATTTATTGCGTGCGGAAGCCAAATTGTCAACAGAACGGGCCATGTTTGTACACAGTTGTCTATCTCAAGGAAAACTAGTTCCTGTCGATATGGGGCTTGAAATCTTGGGAGAGTTCTTGGTACAAAATCGAGAAAAAATAATATTACTTGATGGATACCAAGGAACGTTAGAATATCTTGATCCATTTCATGCATGTTTGGCTCATCATGGCTTTGCTATAAAAAAAGTGATTGCATTTGATGTTTCTATTGCAACAGCTTTAGCCAGATCGCAAGGTCGCATGAGGGAAGATGATGCGCCTGAAGCTTTGGCACAACGGATGTTCATAAGATTATCGTCTATGGATCCCATTAAAAATTGGTATGACAATAAAAAATTACTCGTTTCTATTAATGCTGAACGACCGGTAGAGCAAGTAGTAACCGATTGCCAAGCGTTGATATGTGCAAGCTAAAATATTGAGATTGAGATGTTATTGGGCTTTTTTAAATCACATAATACAGGAATTTTGTTATGAAAAATTCAATGAAAATAACGCTGATTACGCTGGCGATAATTTTATTAGCTGTCAACGTTAATACTTGTAATAGCAGTACTAAAGATAAGACGGAGGGGACAAGAATGTCTATAGCTATCATATTGGGTAGTACACGAAAAGGGAGATCATCGGATAAAATTGGTAAAGAAATTAAGTCTATATTCGATAAAAGAACAGATGTGAATGTTGAGATTCTTGATTTGATGGATTTTAATTTACCTTTTTTTAATGATGAGACGCCTCCTGCTTCAAGAACCATCATTACTGACCCTGCCACGCAAAAATGGTCAGATGTAATAAGTAAAAAAGATGCGTTTATTATTGTGTCGCCAGAATATAATAGTGGATATCCTGGAGTGCTTAAAAATGCATTAGATAGTCTTTATAAAGAATGGAATAATAAACCGGTCGCCTTTGTTGTTTATTCAGGTGGGGCATCAGGAGGAACATCCGTACTTGCGCAATTGCGTCAAGTAGCAAAAGGACTTGAAATGTTACCCGTTGATGCAGACATTAAAATTCCTACTTCATGGAAAGCTTTTAATGCAAAGGGCAAACTCACCCATGAACGCTTTGAAGAGCAGCTTGATCTTATGATGGAACAACTCAAAAAAGCGCGTGTGAGTGTAGATGAACCTGTTAATTAAAACTTCATTTTTATCTATTTTACTTGTAATGCCTTGTATGATTGTTTGTGAAAAAGCGGAAACCGGTTCGGAGGTGTTTGTTCTCGAGCATCAGCAAAAAGATACTTCTTTAAAAAATGATACAATTAAAAAAAAGTCCCCCAAGGGAAATCAATCCAATCTTCATTGGAGTGTTTATTGTATGGCTATAAGTATGAGTTATTCCAGTAATCCAAATCATGGATTAATATTCGGAACTATGTTTGCTGGTTTGGCAGCTTTTTTATTCTTAGATCTAATCCTAGCTAAAAAAGCTATCGAATTATTAAAAGAAAAATCATTAGCAACGATCGAAAAAGAAAATTCTTTTATTTTTTCTGCGGCAAAGATGTTTAGTGAAGACGCTGATTTTAATGAGCAAACGTATATGCAAGAAAATAAAAAAGATGCAATTTTTTCAGCAGTTACAGCATTAGCTTGTTTTGCTTTTAGCTATTCCAGCAGAAATGAAAATCATTTTATGGGAGTTGGGTATCATTAATCAACTTCAAAAAAGCGCATGGAAAGTAAAGGTGTAAGTATATTTTATTGCATATTTTATCCAAAATAGTATAAAACAAAATATAGTGAGATGGTAAAGTAAATTGTAATCTTCAAAGGAAAGGAATATGAGTATGAATCTTTCTAAAATGTTCTTTGCGTATCTTTTATTTACTGCAATTTCAGGTCACAGTATGTATGCAGGTAAAGTGCATGATGCTCAAAAAGCAGCTAACCCCCAGCAGACACAATTGATGCGTATGCCTTTCTTGATTTGTCAGGATCAAAAAGTAGTTACTCAATTAATGAGAGCTCCGTATTTTTGGAAAAAAGAACAAGTAAAAAATGGTGCGAGCCTTATCAAAGCATTTAAAAAGAAAAGAAGAGCAACTCAATATATTGATGGCGTGCCAGTTAAACAAGCGATGCGAGGTTTAATTATTCTTTGTGCAAAAGAAAAAGGCAAGCAAGCTCCTACATTGACAGAAGTATCACCTGCTGATGCAGTACCGGTTACCCAAGCAATGCGAGCAAGTTGGTGGAATAAAGATGCTTGTGCAAAAGAACAAGGTCGACAAGCAATGCGAGCAAGTGTTGTTTAATTCTTTACTTTCTGCTTTGGAACCATTGCAAATAAGTTCTTAATCCTTGCAATGGTGTTGCAGAAGTTTTAATGCTTCCTGCCACTTTTCTAATTCTTGCGGAGATGCTTTTGCACGATGAGCAATCGTCTTGAAATTCTCTAGACTTAGTGGTTCATGAATATTCATTTGATCGTATATTCTTTTTTCATAGTCTTGTTTGGCTTTGGCTGCCATTATCACTTGATACAATGTGGGAAATGTATCTTTTGTTTCGATAGCGCGATCATGCAATGTTTTGCCATCCTGATTTTTTGTATCAACTGAACCGCCTTTCATGATGAATTTTGCAGCTATTCTTGCTTTTAATGTATCGCGATTAAGGTGTGGTTGAGATGCATGAGCTGTATGTAAAGGTATCAGAATAAATAAAAAAAAGAGTACTATTCTTTGCATGGGTTCCTGTTTCGAAAAATCATTTTTTTCTTAAAATAACATGTATATGAATATGGGTGCAATAATCTTTACGAAAAAGGAAAAACATTTTTTTTCAGGTGTTGTTTCTTTTTATTTGGGATTTAAATGTCTTATGGGATCATAGCAAATAATCTAATAGGCGATTCTGCTGCACCTTGTAATTTGAGCGGTATTACAAAAATAGTTGCTCCAACTGGTGGAAGCTTGTCTGCATGTGCAACATTTTCTACCAGATATTTATTTGCGCCAAGTAATAGTAAATGAACAGCTGAACTTTGTGCGTGATAATCGGGTGTGAATGTATCAATCCCAAGGCCGTTAATTTGGCGATCTAAAAGTAGTTGTGCTGCTTGTTCTGACACATGCGGAAATACGGTGTTGTTGTGATATTTTTTTGGTTCATGCCAAAAGCGGGACCACCCTGTGTGAAATAATACAAATGTGCTTGGTTGAATCACGCCATATTTTTGTTCAAATTCTTGGATGTCAGCAACAGAAATCGCGTAATGCTCATCAGCTTTGTGCGCAACATTAATCATCGCGCACGGAGCAATTAATTTTTCAAGAGGGATTTGATTCACCTCTGTGCCACATGGCTTAAAGTGGGCTTGCGCATCGATGTGTGTTCCGGCATTTGCACGAATATCAAACGATTGCTCTCGCACTTTAACTGGGCCATCACAATGATGATAATCTCGTCTGTTTTTTATAAAATAACCACACGCAAGATCCCACGTAGGAATATCTGGATGTACATCATGGGTAAGATCGATAATGGTGTAATTTTGCATCATGTTTTCTTGGAATATATTCTGTTGCATGAGGTAATAAAATTGTGTTGAAAGAAGTTTTTTGAGTATATCTCTTAAAATTTATTTTTGTGCCACAATATTTTTGTACCATAATGACTCAAAGCAATACAAGTGAAACCTACTATAGTTGCAAGAATGGCATCATTTTTACTTTCTTGTGCTTGCTCATTGATGAATTGGGCATCTTCTGAAATTTGTTTTGCTTTAACAAAAATAAAAGGATTTTCTTTCTCGATTAATGCTAATGATTTTTCTTTTAATAATTCATTAGCTTTTTTAGTAAGCCATAGATCTAACCATAAAAAACCGGCAAACGAGCTGAAAATTATTCCCCATAATAATCCATGATTTGGGTTACCATAAGGATGGAGCTCATGTAGGGTATTGCCAACCGGTAAAGAATAAATAAACCATGGCACATGTGATGTATTTTTTTTCTTGTTGTTATCTTCCTTTTCAACAATTTCTTCAGAGTTATGTTCAGTGTCAATTCCTTTAATCTTAATTTGATTGTCATTAGAACATTTAACGGTATTCAAATGACAAAAAATTAACAAACCGATTGCTATTATAGTTTTTGATGTTTTTATATACATGTTATTCGCTTTTATTAATTTGTTGTATCGCTTTACTTAGTTTTTTTATCTCAATAGGTTTTGCAAGCCAATTTTCAGATGACTTGAGGATTTCTTTTGTGTGTTCTTGCGCAAAATGGGTATCAAGTGCTTCTTGGTTTTCAAATACCTCATGCAAGTATAAAGAACCATCTTTTTTGTCATCTGGTTCATACATGACAAGTAATTTGCAACCAGGTTCTTGCAAAGTTTTGGATATAAATACTGCTATTTCCTCTTTTGCTTGTTGATAAGATTCGGGTTTTGGTGTTACTTGTGTAAAGAAAATAATTGGAGTACTTTGGGAGATAAGATTGAGCATTGTAAGGAAACAGAACAATGCATGAAAGGCAGGTGTTTTTTTCATCATAAAATTTATACTTTCTGGGTAAAGAGCTATTTAGCTGATAAATTAAATTATAGCTTAAAAATAGGTAAAAGTCATATGGCTGTCCTGAACCAGGACAATGACGATCATGGTTTCAGTTTGAATTTTTTAAAGACAGGGGTGCTCGATGGAATCAACCTATATAGGTCAAAAATATATTACATTCTTGAATATTTTAAAAACTGGTAACTTTACAAAAGAATTAGAACTACTTTTCTCTCCAGATATAAAAAAGGTGGTTAATTCAAAACTCGTTTGCACCGATAGAGCTCAGCTTTCAAAGCAAATGGGTGATGTTGTATCGACTTATGGCATTAAGAACGTTAATTTGGTTGAACTGATAAACAGTGATGATCATAAAAAGAATGTGATTAGATTTGAACTTACTTACAATGATAATTCAACGGATTCAGTTATCAGTATCCTTACTCCAGATGAACATGGTCTGATAAGTGAAATCAATGAAGTTGCAGGTGAAAAACATGGACACGAGTGAAAAAATTAATCTTGAGTAAATCATGAATTGCCTTAGCTGTGATCTTTTAGCTGGAAAAATCGATACCATTGGTGGTTGTGTTGCAAGTGCAGATTATTTTGAAGCGCGCCAAGATTA
>Ga0206920_1024_pt1 | contig 57135 bp, 56 predicted proteins | sample Alteio_BWOrgHeat_65_FD_152934 | JGI IMG/M metagenome (GOLD analysis project Ga0206920, IMG submission 152934) | Enriched cells from forest soil in Barre Woods Harvard Forest LTER site, Petersham, Massachusetts, United States -... | ecosystem: Environmental > Terrestrial > Soil > Temperate forest >...
CAGTTGTTGCAGACTATAAATCAGGAAAAGAAAGACTCTTTGGATTCTTTGTTGGACAAGCAATGCAAAAAACACAAGGCAAAGGCAACCCGAAAATTATTCAAGAATTGCTTAAAAAATATTTAGCGTAAGGAAAAGAATGCCTTTAAAAAACATGATATTTTTTTCTCTATTTTTACCAGCATCGCTTTATTCATCTGAGGGCGGATTATGGAACAAAATTAGTGGGTTTTTCGGGAGTTCACCTAATGTTAGTTCATCAGCGCCTAGCTCTTCAGCTTCTCAATCACTTTCTGAAACATACCTTTTGAATCTCAACCCAGATAATTTTAAGGTGGGAACTACAAATCCAGCAAAACCTGGTTCTCTTGTAACTTTAACCACTGGTGAAGCTGCTAACATTCTTTGGCTTGTATGTGGCAAAATTGCTATTGATTTAAAGAGAAACAAAAAACAAACTACTAGATATTTTCAAGTAAATTCAAATCAAACGGTCATTCCAATTTCTGCGCCTCAACCTCCTATTGTTTGGCGAGTTTTTGCAAATAATAAAGTATCGTTTGGTCAAGAATGGGTAGAAAATCAAAGCCAACCTGATAGCGCTGCTCAGACTGAATCAAATAACAGCAAACCTTTGCATGTCATCATGGCGCAAATATCCATTGGTGGAAATAATGAAAATAAGGAATAACGATTAATAAACTTTGTATATTTATATCATTGTTCATGTGTGTTTTAAATATATTTGGTAGTGATTCAGGCGTTTCAAGTTCAAGCGCTAGCGCCATTCCAGCTATATCTACTGTAATCGCCCAAGAGCGCAAAAAAGACCAAAATACGTACATAGTTGTTTTACGTGATTCGGAAGAAATCATATCTCATCGACATCTAGGATGTTTTTACAGAAGACCAATAAAATCAATTGGTCAACATCAACAACCCCAGATATTTCAACAGGCATTAATATCTTGTCCGAGCAATTCTGAAGCTTTGAATACCATTAAGCAAGAGCTGTCCGATAACGAACGAATCAAGAAAGAAAATCAAGTGAGATTAAAAAAAATTATTCGTCCTGTTGTGCAGCATATTGCTGCGTTAATGGAGCATGATAATTATGAAAGGCCCTATGCTTTTATCGTTGATCGTAAAAACGATACCGTAACCCCTTGCGCTAATCCTGATGAATATAATAAACTTCACACGATAGTTGATCCAGAAACACACATTTCTTTTAATGCTCCTTCGGTTAAAGTTGATGCAATAAAAACTGATCCTATCAGTAGACGCTGGTTTACTGATCCTGCAAAACTTCAATTGGAAGTTTTGCAAACAGCCCAAGCTAAACTATTAGCCGAAACTAAACTTGCAAGACAACAAGCAAAATCTATAGAAACTGAAATTAGATTTGCAAAAGAAGAGGCAAGGTCCCGAGAAAATAAATTAATGCTTCGGATAAAAAAACTTGAAAAAGAGCTTAACGAAGCCAAAAGATCTAAAACAAGAAAATAGTACGTCTTTCCTAACATTAATCTAACCTTATTTTTTTTCCCACATAACACTTGACTATAGTCCATAAGCTTTTGCTAACCTACTATTAATATGAAAGGTTATAGCATTATGAGACATAGTTATATTATTTTGTCTGTAATTTGTATTTTGTCTGTGGTTTATTTAGTATCTCAACCAATTCAATCAAGGGTAGGCAAAGAAATGAAATTAGAAAGTTCAGCATTTAAAAATAGTCAAACGATTCCTACAGAATATACAGCTGAAGGGGAGAATGTTTCACCGCAATTATCATGGAATGGACATCCCAATAAAACTCATAGCTTTGTAATTTTCGTGGAAGATCCTGATGCACCAAGTGCAAAAAATCCTGCACCAAAAGCATATGTTCATTGGGTTGTGTTCAACATTCCTCATACTGTGCACAAGCTTGATAAAGCTGCAGCAATTCATGCGTTGGGTGGAAAAGAAGGAAAAAATGGCACGGGAAACAATGGATATTTTGGCCCAAAACCACCATCAAATTCTGGTCCACATCGTTATTTTTTCCATGTTTTTGCACTTGATAAAATGCTCGAACTTCCGACCGGTGCTACCAAAGATGAAGTACAAAATGCTATGAAGCATCATATTTTAGCGCAAGGAGAATTAATTGGGACTTACGAAACGAAATAAAGTTTGTTTAAAAAATAAAAAGGCGTAACTTAAGTTCGTTTTTTTATTTTTTGAAAAGGAGCCTTTATGCCAAAATTTGCTCATATGACTTTATTGATCTTTTTGTTGTCGTATGTTCATGCCCAGTGTTCTGAATCTCATAATCAACCTCAAAAAAAAAATAATTCTATGAAATCCTCCTGCGTTACAACCAACCAGCACCAAGCCACATACACAACCTTGTCTGCAAGTATTCCCATCATCAAGCTCTTAAAGCCTGTATCACCCACATTATTGCACTCATTCATAAAAGAACTTGTTGAAAAAAATCCAGAACTTTCCAACAAACAGTTTGGTATAATGATTTCTCAAGCTCATGCACTAAGTCAACCTAGCTCGTCGACACTGTCAGAAGTTATGGTTGTTCCTTATTGGAGTATGGGGCTTAAAAGTTCTTTATGATACCATTGACTTTCAAGCGCCCATTAAGCCAAACTTTTATTATGTGATGATTGCCTATAACCAGCATTTCAGATGCTTTAAATCAATTTTTTTGAATGCGTTAGATGGGGTAAATATGGCATATAAAAAAGCATTAGTTTTTCTTATATGCACACATATAAGCTATGCTAGTTTTCCTTTATCTAACATATCCGAACATAGACGTGTTCCTTTTCCCAATTCAATAACTGTACCTGTACGCGATGAGAAAAAAAATGAAACATATATTCATGTCCGACTAAATAGCGCTATTCAAGACATGAAAGAAAGTTATTTAGTTAAAAAAAAATTACCCAAAACATCATTGCTCAACTTAGAATTAAGATACCGACCAGAAGAATGTAAAGCCCTAATTGAGCATCAAGAATTTTTATATATGAAGTCACAAAAAGGACTACTTAAACAATCAAAAAAAATTGGTGATCAAACCGCCCACACAACAGAAGAGCAAGAACAATATGAATGTCAAAAAATCATAGGCTCTTTAGCCAATGAAACTCCGGTTAAAAAACTTTTTGCAGGGCGTTGGATCTTGTTTGGTTGGTATGGACTTGATGTTAGAGAAAAAAAATGAAAGAATAGACTGCAAAATATCAGAAAAATCATTACCTGGGACAATCATATGAACAAACCCTTTTTAAAAACATTATGTTGCATTATGCTTGCAGTACCTGCAGTATCTCACGCCTTCTTTGTAGAATTTTTTGTGCAAACTCAAGATTCACGCAACATTGCCCATGCGATTGATCATGCCCTAGCAGACATCGCACATTCAACTATGCCTGATTTTATGGCAAAATTTCCACCATCATATCCTTATGGCAATCACCCATTACTGTCCTATGCTCATCACTCACTTGTTACTATAAGTAGACTTTGGCCTTCTTTTATTAATCATTATCATCCTACTTCTACTGTTCAGGAGGCTTTAAATGATTTGCTCGCAAGCCTGACAGATCTGGACATAGCATTAAATCGTTTTCACGTTAATCTTCGATTAGATTCAAATATTTATATCGATATGCTAGAAACAATAAACGACGATTTAGATGACGTCATATCTCTTATGACTTCCCACCCTGCACAAAACACGCTATTAATGATAATGGATGATTTCGACTCAATCACCCACCAATTATATAGCTTGTTATAACTGTGAACCGTATACATAAAATTGCCTTAACAGTATTGGTATCGATTCTCATGATTTCACAGTGCTCTCAAAGTAAAGATGTTGTTACTGTTTTTGCACACGGCCTTGGTGGCGATAAAGATCAAGGATGGTATTACCACGTTTCATCAAATATACAAAACGCATGTATAGAAGGTCATCTTATAACTTTTAATTTTAAGGATGCGGGAAATCCTACCACATCATGTCTTGGACAAGACGCTGACATTGCAACATTACATACAACATGTGTAAATTACGAAAATGTCATTTTATTTGGCGTCTCGCGGGGGGCAGCAACAATAGCAAATTATTTAGGCACACATAAAACACAAAATGTTCGTGCGGCAATTTTAGAATCCCCTTTCGATCATGTAGCTTCTGTTGTTAGACAAATAAATGACTCCCAAAGCCTTCCATTAATAACGCCTGCAATGTATCCAAATTACAACCCTCATGGCATCCAACCAATAGATATAGCTGACAAAATTGATCTCAATATTCCATTACTTATAATAGCGTCCAAATCTGACTCTTTAATTCATTATTCCAGCACGGTAAATCTTTATAATAAAATTGTTGCTGGTGGACACAAAAAAGCCTATTTATTAGTTACGGAGACTGGAGCTCATGCCAATATTTTATTTGGGCCTGAAGGACGCTTCGTCAGAAATGTTATTCATGCTTTTTATAAAGAACAGAATTTACCTCATAATGCAATTTGGGCATCCCAAGGAGAAGATGCGTTTAAAAAATGTAAATTGCTGACATCGCAATAAAAATCCAGTTTGTATTTTTATTTATTTTTTTATTACTTTTGATTTTAATTATGGTAGAATATAGAGATCAACCAAGGGTGTACTTGCACATAAATTAATTATTATAACCATAAAATGAAGGACACATATGCAAAAATCATTCATTACAAAAATTGCTTTAGCACTTACTATTTTATTCGCTACACAACTTACAACGAATGCATCTGCTAATGAGGCCGCAACCGGCAGCTTTAAATCTATGGTAAAAAGTTCTGTTCAATATGTTGCAGGTGGAGTTGCTATTGGAGGGCTTGTTTATGGTGGATATGAACTTTGCCAGGCAATTTCCCATTGGGTACAGACCAATAACGACAACCCACACGATAAACACATAGAAGAACGAAATAAAAGCCTTATGAAAATGCTTGCTGCGCTTGCTGTTGCAGCAACAAGTGGCGTAATCTGTTATGCTGATGTTAATGCATTTATTGTGAATTTTGACATTGTTGGCGCTGCCAGATTGGGCTATGACATCTACAATGGACACTAATTTTTTTATGCAAAAAAATTAGTATTGATTCTTTCAAAGCAACATCGTTACTCTAAAATAAAGCAAGGGGGCTCATTAATAGGTCCATCCTACGCTTATCCATGCCTTCTGGCTTGGCAACCCTTCGACAAGGGCTCAGGACTAAAAGTGATGGCGGAGTTTATCCTGAATAAATGACCTCTTAATAAGAACTCATCCGAAAAGTATTTCCGTCAACCCTTCAAGCACGCGGCAAACCCGCTTCTCTCAAGGAGCTTGTTTTATTTTAGAATTTGGGAACTTGAAAAACTTGTGCAGAAGCTAAAGACGAACATTCTATTTTTATTTCCTAAGATCTCTCTCTAAATTATTTATTTCTTGTTTGCTTGCTGTTACATGTTTTATGTTAGATAAAATTTTTGACTCCAGCTTTTGCATAAGATTGGTTGAATCAAGTCCTCGTGCGTGAAAATTACGCACATGCTCAGCATCTTGTTCAATTTCTATCTGTAGATTTTCTATGTGCTTTTCCAAGCAGGCAATTCTAGATCTCATCGCCTCTTTTTCTCTCTCAAAAGGCGCGGCTCTGAGTCTGTCGTCGATCATTATATTGGCTTTAGGTGTAATAGTAGGTTTGTATGTAGCAAATAATTGGGTGACTGGACGTGATACATGACACGATGCTCTAAGAAGTGCCCTCATTGCGCTAGCTTGACTTGCAGATACAACTAAAAGAACTGCTAATATATGAATTCTCATGAAAAAAATCTCCTTAAGAAATGGTGTATGTATTATTATTTTTTGCAATAAAACCCTCAACGCATAAATCGTTGACGATGCGCTCCAAACGAGATTCTTCTTTTTTACATTGAATGACAAGCTCTTGTATTGTACAAGGTTTTGCTGTTAAGAATTTTAATATCATACCACGAATTTGTCTATCAGATCCTTCAAACTTTGATTGCTTTGCATGATGTGCACTTTTGCGACTGGGATTTGCATGTTGCGATTTGAGTAAAACGCCATAATCCATTAACGCATAATACCATTCACATGGATTTTTTTTATCCACTGTTTGTGCGACAAGTGGATAAATTTCTTTATCCGTAATATCAGTTTTATCTTTAAAAAATGAATGAATAAAAACCGCACGAATATTGGTTTCAATAAATACTGTAGGCGAATTGAATGCGAATGCACAAATTGACGCAGCAGTATTTGGGCCAATATGTGGAAACGTAATTAATATTTCTGGATCTGACGGCAATGTACCATTAAACTCCGCAATCACTCGTTGTGCAATTTTTTGCAATGCCATCGCCCGCCGATTATAACCAAGTCCTGACCAAAGACTTAAAACATCACGTAATGATGCTTGTGCAAGTGAATAAAAATCTGGAAACTCTGTCATCCATAATTCATATTTTTGTGCAACACGATGAGTCTGTGTTTGTTGTAACATAATTTCAGAAATAACTACTCCATATGAACTCTGAATATTACGCCATGAGAACTCACGCTTATTGTTCGCGTAAAAATCCCAAATAAAATTTTGAAAAGAGGTGATTTGTAAATTTGTTAATTTCATCTTGCAAGCCCTATTCGCCCTAACTTATCAAAATAATACTTGATATGTTCTATATTTCACAAAATTACACCACCAACACGTTCGCCCTGAGAAAGAGCCCTTATGGCCCAAACTTGAAGGGTGCATCATATTTTTGTATAAAAAGATCACCATATAATATTACTATATTTTTAATTTAATATGGATTTATGCTTCAAGTTCGCGACATAAATTCGCTCCCCTCAGCACGAATGGGAAAAATGCTTTATTAATCATAACGTTAGGATAAACAATGAAACCCTCAAAAATTGCAATCTTTGGTGTTGGTAATGTTGGTGCAACAATCGCGTATACACTCATGCTCCAAAATATCGCAGCTGAAATCTTGTTAGTTGACGCAAATGTTGCACGATGCCAAGGAGAATTTTTAGATCTTGAAGATGTTCTACCATTTTGCTCTACATCAAAAATCAAAAACGCAACATTACAACAAGCAGCTCAATCCGATATTATTATCATTACTGCCGGTGCAGCACAAAAACCAGGCCAAACACGCCTAGAATTATTTTCAACAAATAAAAATATTATGGATTCTATCATCAAATATTTGAAGCCTCTCAACCCTCAAGCAATTATTATTGTTGTATCAAATCCAGTTGACTTATTAACATTGCATATTCAAAATAAACATATTTTACCACGATCACACATATTTGGATCAGGAACATTCTTAGACACACAACGATTAAAATTTGCTATAGCGCACAAATTTGATATTGCTCCACAAACAATCACCACATACATTTTGGGCGAACATGGAGATACACAATTTCCCGCTTGGTCCTCTACCGAATGCGCAGAAAAATCAATCTTGAGCGTTCCAAATATTGATCAAACTCAATTAGACACATTAGCGCAAGAAGCAAAAAATAAAGCGTATGAAATTATAACCTGCAAAGGATACACCAATTATGGTATCAGTACGTGCGTTGCAGCTTTATGTCAAAGCATCATTTGTAATCAAAAACAGGTTTTTCCTGTTTCATGTTATGTGTCTGAATTTGATGTGTGCTTGAGTATGCCATGTATTATAAGTCAAAAAGGGATAGAAAAAATCTATCCCTTATCTTTAAATGATCAAGAAAAAAAGTTGCTACAAATTTCGGCTGAAGCATTGCATACTATTGCCCAGAAACTTTAACACCTTTTTCTAGTCTTCCGATTCGCAATGTGAGCAGTTTGTCTGTGCGTAAATATTTACGCACAGCTGCTTTCATGCTCTCAAGATCAACAGCTTTTAGTTGCTCAGCTCGTTTATCAAAGAAATCTTTTGGAAAATTATAACGATCCAAAAATAAAAATGATCGAGCGATACTGCCATTTGACTCAAAGTTGTTCATCAATGAATTTGCAACAGCGTGACGCGCTTCTGCAAATTCTGCGGGCGTAACTGTATCAACTACATTGCTAATTGTTTTTTTAATTGCCTCTTCAGCTTCTTTTAAACGATCCAACGAAACAATTGTTTTAACCAATACCATGCCTGGTTGCTCATCAGTATTAGAAATTAATGTGCCATTGATAGTGTAAAACAAACCTGATTGTTCTCTTAATTGGAACAACTTAGAATGTAATGATCCTAATGCTCCATGACCAAAAACTTGATCAAATAGGAGCAATTTATCATAATCTTGATTTTTTCTATCAACGGATAGCCCCGCATACGCAAGTACTACTTGGTCTCGATTAATCTGATAATCGACTACTGTATCAGTTATATCTGATAATGCGGGAAATGGAATATCCTCTACCTTTGTCCCTTGCCACGAAGCAATACCTGTTTCAAGCACATTTTTTAGATCATAACCTTTAAGATCTCCCACAACTGCAATTTTTGCGCCTTGAGGAGTAATATATTTATGATAAAAATCGATCAAATCTTTTTGTGTTATTTCTTTTATTGATTTTTGAGTTCCTAATACATTTTTGCTGTAAGGGTGACCCTTATAAATCTGTTCCCTAATCAACTGCCCTGCAAAAGATGAAGGTTCATCCCAAAAATTCTTGATATCGGCACTAATTTGAGCTCGGACTTTTTCTATTTCATCTTCATTAAATGTAGCGTTTGTTAAAATTTCTTTTAACAACTCTAAACCTTTAGGCAAGTCTGATGCAAGCATGCTCATCGATACGCTGCCCGGTGTTGCATTAAATGACATGCCACGGGATTCAATTTCTTGAGCGAGCTCGACAGCTGTATAATTTTTAGTCCCTTCTGATAACATGCTCATCAGAAAATTATATAAACCCGGTTTTTCTGACGAGTCATAATATGGGCGTGCCTTAAACTCGATGACGACATTAATTTTAGGAACACCAACTTCATTATTGTAATAAAGAATTTTTAACCCGTTTGAAAGAGAAAAAGATTCATATTTAGGAAATGCAAACGTAGCAGGTTCTTTAATCTTTATGGTGTTTGCATATGAAGGTCCTTCAACAGCACTATCTCTTTTGCGAGCAGATAGAATTTGCGCATCTTCTAAATCAGATAGTTTTTGCAACTTTTCCCACTCAACTTTTTCGCTATCGGGTAAAGGTAAAACAGTTCCTCTATGTGTTATAGAAGGTCTAAAATAGGTAGATAGTAATTCGTGTATATCTTTTTTCAGTTGGTCTGCAGAAGCATTGAGATAATTAAAGATATAATTTTCATCACCAGTAGCTAAATAATATTTTCCAATATCATAAGCTTCTTGCTCGGTACTCTCTAAAGTTGAATAGAGTTTCATCTGCGCTTTTTTCACAGCTCTTGTCAACTCTTGCTCCGTTAACCCGTCCATTAAAATTGAATCAATTTCCGCCTTAATCAAAGCTTCAATAATAGGAATACTTGCCACGTCTTTTGGTTCAAACATAATGAAAAATAAACTGTGTTCAAATAAATCCCAAAAAGATGTTGCTAGTGAGGTAGCTAACTGCTCTTGATCGACAATTTTTTTGTACAAGCGAGAACTTTTACCTTGACCCAAAATCCAAGAAGCAATCTCTAAAACATGTTCTTTTCTATTTGATATACCTGGAGTCACATACACCATGGTGTGTAAAGGTTGCTGGATATCGCGGTATAATGTCACTGATTTTGCAACAATATCCTGATTATAATAATGTTGTTCCTTTTTGTAGTCAGGGTTTGATGCTATAGACCCAAATTGTTGTTCAGCCAGCTGGAAAACCTCGTCGGCTTTTACATCGCCAACGACTATTAATGTTGCATTGTTAGGAACATAATGTTTTTTATAAAAAGCTTTTAAATCATTACCATGAACGCTCCATAAATCTTGCTTAAAGCCAATAATAGGGAAATGGTATGGATGATCTGGGAAAATTACTGAAAGGAGTTCATAGATTAATGTTGAATTATAGTCATCTCTATACATCTTAAGTTCTTGAATCACCGCCTTCATTTCTGAATTAAGGTGCTCATCTTTAAACACACAATTTACCATACAGTCTGCCATAATTGGTAAAGCTTCTTGCCAATTTTGCGTAGGGAAATTGAACAGATATCCGGTGTAATCAAAAGAGGTAAATGCATTAATACTGCCCGATAATGCGTGAGATACAATATTAATATCAGATTCAGAGAGTTTTTCTGTTCCCTTGAAAATCATATGCTCTATTAAATGAGCAATGCCTCTTTCACCGCTTTTTTCATCTTTTGATCCAACATTGTACCACAACTGCAAAGAAACCTTTGGTATGGTATGAGTTTCATAGACCAATACCGTCATACCATTTTTAAGGACTTTTTTCTTTACTGGAGTCATTTTTTTTACTGTTTGCGTACTCATTATTTTATCTTTTCCGTGCTTTGATATATTTTCTTTATCTTCTAAGTCTTCTTCGCAACTACCTATGGTGGATATTGATGCCCTATTTCTTGTGGACAATTTTTGTGCTCCATAAGCACATTGTATTAAGCTCAATCCAAGAACAATAAGATTTAATACAGATATCTCAACCTTTTTCATGACTGTTTTGCCTCTTTTATATGAATAATACTTCATGCTTCGTATCAGCAGCCTACCACATGATTTCCCTGCAGTACAGATTCGAGTTAAAAAACCTTAGAAACCATGATTTTTTTCCCAAACTCAAACCAAAGACCTCTCTTTCTTCGCTCTAAATCTCTTTTTATTGATTTTCAAACAATAAATAAATTAAAATATTAATATGATAATATATTTAAATGTTGAATAAACAACAATAAAAACTCGATAGATTTTGGGGAACAAATGAACAAAGTTTTATATTCATATGTAAAAATTAGCCTTATAAGCTTTGGCATACTGTCAGCTTTATGTTCATTCATGGTCATGTATAGCGATGAAAATGCCATGCAAACTCGCCTTGCTTTAACGGCGGTTAGATATGATGTACAAGAAATTAATAGACTTCAAGCAGCAATTCCACAACTTTGGACGCAAAGTGTGAGCGCAGGAACAACATTACAAGACATACAAACACTTATGCCTCAAATAACAGCCCTTAAAGATCAACTAGGCATCTCTGCAGCTGAAAGTTCAATAAGTGGCCTTCAAGATCAACTCAATCAGGCCGCAGTCCCTATTTGGGTAAAATCTAAAGATCTACATACAGGCGATCCAGCAACAAACTATTATTTGTCAGCAAAGATAAATAGAATTCTTAGTAGCATTAACAACGATGAAATTATTAAAAACTATAGAAAGGAAATTGATAACACTAGAGCCTCGATTGCTAAGAGAATTTACGATTCCGGATGGGCCAAAGAAATACAAGATGCAGGGAAAATTATAGATCGTCTTATAATAGCTGAAGCCAAAACCGCCGATCAGGCATTAGCGCAAGTTGCATCAGCACAAGCAGCTCTTATAACGAGCCAGAGCACTGCAATGCTTGATAAAGTATTTTTACCTATACAACAAGAAGTCACAAAAAAACAATTAGCTCTTGATGCTTTAATAACAGAGTTGCCTCAAGAAAGCATGAAACAATTGCAAAGATATAAATATGATTTAAAAAAAATAGGCTTTGTACTGGGACTTATAGGCAAACCTCACTCAATCGCTTCAATTAATGAAGATGATATTGAGGCCCTTGAGGCTAATGAGATGGCTGGCTACACCCCTGCGGCCGATGCACAACCGCCAACCACGGATGGACAATTTGTTATTCATCAACTCACCGACTCTCTTTATAACATTAGTGAGATGGCAACAGAAGTCATAAAAAAAAATGATCGGACTCGCAACATGTTGAAAGATATGGAAAATCTAAGCGCGCAATTTAAAAAACTGAAAGTCCAAAACAATATCACATCAGCTGAAAATCAAATTAAAACTGCGCAAAGCCAACTTAACGTCGCTGCTGCTACAATTTTTGACAAATCAATCGATCCTTCAGATCATATCAATGTATATAGAAAAATTTATTCAACAGTAAAAGAAATTTTTTCTGATGCTGCTATTCAAAATAATGTGAACAGTCTTCTGAATATATATCATGCAATAGCAAAAAGAGTGGACAGTCAACCAACCGATGCTAATTCTTGGCTCAAACAATTACAAAGCGCAGGAGCAATAATTAGCAAGAATGCTGGTAAAGAAGTAAATGCCGCCGCACAAATCATAGCACAAATTCAATCTGCACAAGGCCAACTCATAGCAACTCGTTCAGGCAATAAGGATGTAGACGAAAAACTTGTTCCTTTAGAAAAAAAACTCACTAAACTACAATTTGATCTACAAAATAAGCTTTCCGGTGATATTGCTGATCAAATCAGACAATATAAATATAACATTCTGAGATTACAGTTTGTGTTACAAATTATACAGAATCCCCGGATGGTTGAATCCATGACAGGAGAATCACTCGGCGCTTATGAAATAACCCCTTCATTTGCTTCAAACGAATATTGGTGATATCCTAACAGAATTATTCTAATATTTTTACAAAACTTACACATCCAGCTTTTAACTCTATCAAAGCAAGCATTGGCACTATGTTTTCAGCACTAAAGCATCATTTTATACCTTTTAACATGCATCCTTTCCTGCCCCAAACAATCGCTTTTATATGTGGCATTTTTCTGCAAAAATGGTTAGCAACTCCATTTGTTTTTGCCTTTGGCATAACACTCACCATAATAACCATTGCTGGTTATATAACTCTACAAAAAAAGCTTCTCGCTACTTTTTGTCTGCTAAGCCTTATTTGTACATGCGGCAGCTTACGATATTATTATCAACAAAAAAATCACGCTGATTTTTTTTCACTTATTGCTGACTGCCCTTTTGACACACAAGCCACAGTAACAAGCATTGTGCCTATGGAGCAAGCGCGCATGAAATGGTGCATAACAGTACTCACAGAAAATATTCAAACATATAGCACTATCCAAACAGTTCATAATGTATCAAAAACCATTCAGATTTATACGTCCAAAAAACCTAACATTCAGGTTCAAGATGTCATAAAAATAAAAAATCTCACGCTAAAAAAAGCTTCCAAAGATTCATACAACAACTACTTAATCAAAGAGGACATTGCTGCAACTTTATTTCTACCCACATTTGACTTTGATGTGATAAAACACCCGACTTACTCATTTGCGCGCACGCTTTATTATTTTAAAGAAAACCTTTTATCAAGATGCAAAAAAAAGCTCTCACCTCAAACTTTTGCTTTTTTTTCTTCTGTATTTTTAGGTAATCGACAATGGGGCAAAAAGCACATGGAAAAACCAAAAGAATATTGCAAAACGTGGGGCATTTCACATTATTTGGCTCGTTCAGGATTGCATATGGTGATCTTTATTTTTGCATGGCATCTATTATTGAACCTACTGCCAATATCCTTGCGATTCAAAGAGATTTTTTTAATTTTTTTAAGCATTCTTTATTATATGCTTAGCTGGTCAAGTATCTCGTTTATTCGAGCGTTCTTTAGTTTTATTTTATATAAGTCATGTTCCTTGCTTAAACTGCCATCACAACTTCTACATTTGCTGACCATAGTTACGTTCCTCGTCCTTCTTTTCAATCCAATGCAACTTTTTTTTCTTGATTTCCAGCTCAGCTTTGGCCTGACGTTTGCCCTTGCTTGGTTTAACCATATCCATAACAAAAAACTAACCTCTAATATGCAAAAATGTTGATTATTGATCCCCAAATTGCATAAGATTATTTGATGAAGCAAAACTTATCTCATTGAAAAAGGAGGATTGATGTCTACAAAAAGAAATCCAATACTACTGATAGGCTGTTTTTTTTATTCTTTATTCGCACTACAAACAATATATTCTCATGATCAAAGTGTTTGTTCAGACCTGCAAACATATCGATCACCCTCGCGCCCTAAAGCAAATAAAAAAAAAGATTGGACATTTATAGTATATATAGCAGCTGACAATGATTTGCGTGGCTTTGCTGCTCGCAACATCAAACAAATGGCCGATGTAGGCTCAAATGATTATTTAAATATCGCTGTGCAATTAGATATACGAATCACTGGCAACAAAAAAATTACTCGTCGCTACTATATAGAGCAAAACAAAATTCTTCATGTAAATAGCGAAGACCCAGCATCTCAAAAAATGGATAGCGGCGATCCTCGTACTCTTGTTTCTTGTTGCAAATGGGCCATAGAAAATTATCCTGCCCAAAATTACGCACTTATTTTATGGAATCATGGTACAGGTGTAATAGATCCTGAAACAGGTCGCATTATTAATCCTTCTCCTTTGTTTTCGTTTAATCCTGAAAGCAATAAACTTGAACTAGATCGCAGCATTGAGTTTTTAGAATACATGAAAGATCCTTTAATTGACCCAAACAGAGGTATTTGTTGGGATGATTCTACCGGCAACTACTTAACCAATCAGAAGCTCGATGCCGCGCTTAATGAAATTTGCACAAACTTACTTGGTGGAAAAAAATTAAACATTATAGGTTTTGACGCATGTCTTATGGCAATGCTAGAGATTGCTGAAATAACAAAGAAATATGCACATATAATGGTTTGCTCACAAGAGGTAGAGCTTGGGGCTGGATGGAATTATGAACGGGTGCTCTCTCCTTTTCGCAACACAACAATGAACCAAGAAACGCTTGCAAAACATATTGTGGAAGCATACTATGAAGTCTATAGTAAAATAACAAATGATTATACACAATCGGCTATTAATTTAGACGACATAGATAAACTAGAAAACAATGTTAACGTGGTTGCAAATTTACTTACAGAGTGTTTAAGGCTGCAAAAAAATAATTCTGTCAAAAATGCAATACAAGCGAGCAGAAGTAAACTACTATGCACTCATTTTGACGAGCCAAGTTATGTAGACTTGCACCATTTCTACACCAATCTATTGGCTAACCTTAAGTATTTTTCTTTGTCTAACGCCGAACAAGAAAAAACACTAAAAAGCTCCCTCATGCAAGCGTTGGATGGCGGAAGACAACACATTAAAGAATTAGTTTTAGCCAATCGCGCAGGAAAAAATCTCAGCCTTGCGCAAGGCATATCAATTTATTTTCCTGAAAGACGCATTCATCCATCATATCGTAAAACTTCTTTTGCAGCTAAAAACAAATGGATCAACTTTATGACACAATATCTGCTCACCTAAAAATTTTATTTTTTATAGATTATTTATTATTAAGCCGGTACTTTTACAAATGCCGGCTTAATAATTTGAAGAACAAAAACATACAACTCACCTAAAAAAGAACTAGAAACTCACAATCGCCCTTTTCAGACTGCATTAAAAAAAAACGACAAAACAAAAATTAGTCCTATTATAGCCTGGTGGATAACTTGGTGGATAAGTGGTGGATAAGTGGTGGATAAGTAACAGTTACCCAAGACGACTGTATCTCGAAATCCGTTATCCACAAGACACATCCGCTTACAAGCCGCCTTAAAGGAGCAATGCAGCCCATTTATTGAATGTTTCAGAAGGTTATCCACAAGTTATCCACCACTTATCCACCACCTTATCCACCACTTTATGATTTCAGGAATAGTAAGAACAGGAAGCGCTATTGGCTGCATTGTAAAAAAGTTATCCACCAAAAAGAGGTAAGCCTATTATTATTATAAGATTTATTAAATGTTATATAATATAATATTAAGCAAACCCATGAACCTTAAAGCGTTGGATAACTATAAAGAGGCCAAATTTAAGATTTCTGTTCTTTTGGGCTTGAAAAGAAGAGCGTTCTTTTAATTTTTATATTTTTTGATACACTTAGCTATACTGTTGCAATAAGTCTTTATAAATTTAGTTTTTTATTAGTCGAAGGCCACTGTGAAACTTGCAGATGTAATTGATGAACTCGTAGAAGAGAGAGGACTTGATAGGGCCGTTTTAAGCTCAATCATTTGTGAAGGAATGGCGGCTGCCTATGAAAAAAGGTATCCAGATCTTGCGCTTCGTGTCGAATATGACAAAAAGTCTGACGAGATAGTTGTTCAGATTGAAAAAGAAGTCGCTTCTACTGTTATGGATGAAGAGAAACAAATTAGTTTAAAAAAGGCTAAGTTTATAGATAAAGATCTAGAAGCTGGTCAGTTAGTTTGGCTACCTTTTGACGGTAAAATTGGCCGCATTGAAATTTTGCGGGCCAAACAAATTATTGCAAGTAAAATTCGTAAGGTTGAAGCTACAGCGATCTACAATGAGTTTAAGTCTAAAGAAGGCACAATTATCCATGGAGTTATTCATAAATGTGAACGTGGTGGTGTGGTTGTCAAATTGGGAGACAATCTTGCTTTCTTGCCCAAGACTTTATCAATTCCCGGTGACAAGGCAATAGTAGGCTTTCCGGTTAGAGCGCTTTTAAAGGAAGTTTTGATTGAGCCGCGAAATGAAAATCAGCTTATATTGGATAGAGCGTCTGAGTTGTTTTTACAGCGGTTGTTTGAGTTAGAGATTCCAGAGATATTTGAAAAATTGGTTGAGATAAAAAAAGTAGTAAGAATTCCTGGCTACAAATCAAAGATGGCAGTGATTTCTAATGATCCGAACATTGATCCAGTTGGAACATGTGTCGGAGTTGGCGGAAGTCGTATCAAGCCTATACTTAAAGAACTTGGAACTGAAAAAATAGACGTTATCGTGTGGAGTGATAACCTTGAGTCTTTAATTAAAGATGCATTAAAGCCGGCAGAAATTAGTCGCGTTGAAATAGAAAATGGCGTTGCTCATGTTTGGCTTGATGAAGATCAGCGGTCGTTGGCTATTGGTAAGATGGGTCAAAATATTGCGCTTGCTTCACGCTTAACAGGTGTAAGCATTCAATTAGCACAAAGCTCTCAATCTTCAAATGAAAATGAGAGTGAAGGTGAACAGGTTTTTCAAGACAATGATTGATGTCTTTTTTTATATTGGTTAGTAATTGAATAAAATCAGACTACAAGAAAAGGCAAGATAGCGATGCGTGTATATGAATTTTCAAAAGAATCAGGGGTTTCGTCTAAGGAGCTCATAGAAGCGCTTCAAAAAAATGGTTTTGATGTAAAAAGCCATATGTCTGTGTTGTCCGAAAAAGAGTTAGAGTTTTTGAATAAAAAACTAAAGAACAAGTCGTCTGAGGAAAAAAAAGAAGAACCTGTAGAAAAAAAAATGAAATCTACATCTCCGGATGTGTCTAAAAATATTGTTTCCGAATCACACAAACAGATCCCTGTTGCAGCCAAGAAAGAAACCTCCATGCAGGTACCAATTTCCCCTCAAAAACAAGCACCCATTCAGCATCCAACACCAAATGCGCCCTCTGCGCCTTCCGCTGTAAAAACGGTTACTTTGCCTGAGAAAATAGTGTCTGTAGAAGAAAAAAAAGAGGTTAGTCCAGCTGAGATTACTCTTGATTCTATGACGTTGCTAGAAGCTGCGCAAAAAATGGATAAACTGGTTAATGAAGTGATTCTTACCTTGCTGAAATGGGGAATCGTTGCAAATAAGAATCAAATCCTTTCAGAGTCTATTATTTCGCGACTTGCAGAACATTATCAAATTAAAACGGTTAAGCCTGTAGCGATTAACAAAACAGAGATTGACAAAGGACAGATTTCAGTTCAAAAAGGGGACTTAAAAGAAAGACTTCCTGTTGTTGTTGTTATGGGGCATGTTGACCATGGCAAAACAACGTTGCTTGATTTTATTAGAAAAACTCGTGTTGCAGCAAAAGAAAAGGGCGGCATTACTCAGCATGTTGGCGCATATGAAGCTCAAACTCCTCAAGGTAATATTGTATTTTTAGATACCCCTGGGCATGAAGCTTTCTCAAAAATGCGTCAGCGTGGAATTAAAGTTGCCGATATAGCAATTTTGGTTGTTGCTGCAGATGATGGTATTATGCCTCAAACGATTGAAGCTATTAAGCATGCAAAAAGTATGGGTGTTCCAATTATTGTTGCGATCAATAAAATTGATAAAGTTGATGCTCCTCGCTTAGAAGTTGTTAAACGTCAACTTGCGCAACAAGATTTGTTGCCAGAAGAATGGGGCGGTCAAATTGTTGTTGTGCAAATTTCGGCAAAAGACGGCAAAAACATTGATCAATTATTAGAAATGATTTTGTTGCAAGCTCAAATGATGGAGCTTAGGGCAGATTTTTCTGGATCGGCAAAAGGATATGTTCTTGAGTCAAAAATTGAAAAAGGTCGTGGGCCTGTTGCAACGTTGCTTTCACAACATGGAATAATTAAAATAGGTGACTATTTTAATTGTGGAAACGTGTCAGGCAAGGTGAGTTCGTTGGTAAATTCTGCTGGGCAACGGCTTGAACAAGCGGGGCCGTCCATTCCTGTTCAAGTAGCGGGTTTTGATTCTCTACCAGAAGCAGGAGATTATTTTGAGGTTGTTCCTAAAGAGTTATATCGTAAACCTCAATCTTTAGAGCGCAAAGCTGTTCCTGCTCGGGCATTTACCAAAGAAAAATCGATCAATTTAATTGTTAAGACTGATGCCAACTCTTCTAAGGAAGCGTTGTTAGAATCTATAGAAAAATTATCTAAAAAAAGCGAAAAAGGCTTCACTATTGTGAGTGCTGGCATAGGGGATGTTTCTGAAAGCGATATAATGTTGGCTTCAGATACAGGATCTCGAATTGTTACGTTGCATGTAAAAGTTGATCAGACTGTAAATGCATTAGCGCAACGCTATAATGTTACCATTGATTCGTTTCATATTATTTATAAGCTTTTAGAGGCTCTGGAGCAAATCGCTGAAGATGCTAAAGAAGTTAAAATGATTCGCAAGAAAATTGGCGAAGCAAATGTATTAAAAGTTTTTGATATAAAAAATATCGGTGTTATTGCAGGAGCTTATGTCAAAGAAGGCAGATTTTCCAAAGATGGCACTGTTGTAGTATGGCGTGGAAATAAAAAAATCGGTGAAGGCAAGATTAAAAGCTTGCAGCGAGATAAAAAACAGGTTAAAGAGGTTCATGCTAACTTTGAATGCGCCTTTTTAATTGAAGGTATAACTGATTGGCAACCTGATGATCGCGTCGAATGTTATATCGAAGAAGCTGAAAAGAAAAAATAAAGTATAAACTTGTAAGATTGTATTTGGGCTAGGAATTTAAATTCCTAGCCTTTTTTTCTGACTTTTTTTATATTTTGGAATCGCTTAAAATCCAATATTAGTTGAAAATAGGAGTAAAGGTATGGAAGCAGTTTTTATAAAAGCAGGGTTTGCTCTAACAATTTCGTTTCTAGTCACTTTTTATCTTGTCCCTTTATGCATAAAAATAGCCAAAAGTTTGCAGTTTATAGATACTCCTGATGGAAAAATCAAGCAGCACAAACAAGCCACGCCTTATATGGGGGGGGGTTGCGGTATATGTTGGTTTTTTGACGGCTTTTTGTCTAACCTTTCCTTTTGAAAACAACATGCTCCTTTTTTTTGCCGGCGCTACTCTTTTATTGTTTATAGGACTTATTGATGATTTGATTGTATTAAAACCATATCAAAAGTTTTTTGGACAGATACTTGCAACAATCTGCTTTCTTAAAGCGGGATTTTACTTGAAGGCTCAATTTTTCTCCAATTATTGGAATATTCCCATATCAGCCTTTTGGATTTTATTTATAATTAATGCTTTCAACCTTGTAGATGTTATGGATGGGCTTGCAACATTATTGGCGATTTGTGCAACATGTTCATTTTTGGGAATGGCATTATATCTGCAAAATCCATTGATTGTTATTTTATTAAGTGCCTTTTTAGGGTCTTTATTTGCCTTTCTTTGGTATAATAAGCCTACGGCGACTATTTACCTTGGCGATGCGGGATCGCTGTTTATAGGAGGTTTTATGGCTATAATTCCTTTTCTTTTTAATTGGGGGACTTACACCATAAGCGGGTATCTTACCCCCGTGGTTATATTAGCTATCCCTCTTTTAGAGGTGAGCGCTTTGGTTTTGATAAGAACAATGAAGAAAATTCCATTTTATATGGGGTCTCCTGACCATTTTTCTATATACTTGCAGCAAAATGGGTGGTCTAAGGTGAGTATCTTAATCTATGTTGCCTCATTATCGGTCATCTTGTTTGTTGCGTCATTTCTTTTTCTTATTAATGCCATGGGTTTTGGAGCTTTATGTTTATCTGCTGCGCTTTTCTTGGCTGTTTGGTTTACGGCAATCGGATACAAATCACCCAAAATTGAAAGATATTTAGGACGATTTTTGGGCAATTGATAAAGTGTTGCTTTTTGGTTGCAATTTACATAAAACGATAAGTTTTGTGTGAAAATACACTATAGTAGTGACTTTCTCGTTGTTGCTTTTATTGCAAAAAAAACATTGTTGCGTTTTGCCTGTATTCGTTCAGAATTGAAGAAGCTTCATGACTTAGGGTGTTACTTCTCCTACATATTGTTAGGTTAAGAACGTGTGGTTAGAAGCACTGCTTACTGAGGGGGTAATAGATTAAGATCAAGGGAAAAAGCTTTTTTGCTACAATTCCTTCTTAGCTCATGCTTACTAGGGTCTTAATCTATTACTTTACTCTGTCTCTTATTCAAACAATCCAAAGAACATTTTTTATTATTATTCTTCTTCTTCAAATCCCACCATCTTTTTGGTTTTAGGAGAAAGGAGCGATTTAATGGTATTCAGGTTTACCAGATCTTCTGCGAGACCATCTTTTTTAGGGGTTTCTAAAATTTTTGGTACATCAAAAAGACGTTCGTCGTTCATTAAGAGCGTGAAGGCTTCTAGGCCAAGTTCTCCTTTGCCTATATCGGCGTGGCGATCTACTTGAGAACCAAATTCCTTTTTCGAATCATTGAGATGTATCGTTTTTAAATGGGATAGACCAATGATATCATCAAAGTCTTGCCACATTTTTGTATAGCTGGCTTTAGTTCTAAGGTCGTAACCGGCAGCAAACACATGACAAGTATCAAGGCAAATGCCAACCTTTGTTTTGAATTCCGATTGAGATCGAATGAAGGCGAGTTGTTCAAATGTATTTCCGACTGTTGAACCTTGTCCAGCCATAGTCTCCAGCAAAATCATTGTTTTGCTGCTGCTTTTGGTCATTGCCTGATTAAGATTATCGGCAATTCGTTGCAAAGAATCACGCTCATCAGAGTCGAGTCGAGAGCCGGGGTGAAGCACTAAATAAGGAATATTTAAAAGATCGCAGCGGTCAAGCTCATTTTGCACAGCAGTTGTAGATTTTTTTGCAGTTACATTGTCGGGACTAGCCAGGTTAATTAAGTATGTTGCGTGTGCAACTACAACTTTTATAGATGATTTTTTGAGTGTTTCATGGAAATGTTCAATTTCCGTTTCAGAAATTGCTTTAGCCGCCCATTGTCTGTTGCTTTTTGTGAATAGTTGGATTGCGGTACATCCAATCGATTCTCCTTGTTCCAGTGATGATGCAAAACCACCAGCAATAGACATATGAGCGCCAAGTAATAATGAGTGTTGCTTTTTTTTCATGCTATTCCTATTTAAGTAAAAAATTGACAACTATTTTAATGAACTTAAAGTTGATTTTTGCTTTTGTAAATGGCCAAATTAATTTGACAAATTAACAAAAAAGATTACGCTCGTTTTGCTATACATTCCATAAAAACATGATCGCATCCACATACTTATAGATCAAAAAGGTTCTTCCATGAAAGAAATAAAAAGGCTTAATTTTTTAGCCGCAACTATTCTGCTTGTAAGTTTAGTTACAAGTGTGTTTCCTTTTAAGTTAAATGAAGATATAGATATGTTATTTTCTGGCTTCTTTAAACCAGAAACATTTTATCTAAAAAATGTAACTTTTTTGAATAACCAAAATATTGCAGATAAATTGTGGTATGCGCGACATACTTTAGATTTAAGCTTAGACATTGCCTACGGCAAAAAAACATACGAGCAAGAAGTTGGTAGTCTTAGATTTACGGTAAGAAATAAAGCTGTGTGGGGAAACCCAAACAGTATTTCTGCAACGACCGTTAATGGCATTAAAGATGCAGATACTCTTTTTGGTGCGCACAAACATTTTATTCCAAGACATATTTTTTGGATTCGTGAGTTATGGTTTAAGTTTAATTTGTGTCCAGCTCTTGGCTTAAGTTTTAAAAATGAACATACGCTTACTATAGGTTCATTCTCTTTTGAGCTAGGAAAAGGAATAGCATTAGGTGATGCCTATGCTGTAGGGCCAGAGCTCGTTGGTTTTTATACTGAAGCGGACGTAGATCAATTTGCGTTTGGTGCAAAATTGAATGGTAACATTGTTCCTGATGCGTTGACATATGATTTGTATACTGCAATTTTGCAAAATAAAGCAAGTGGCATGGGTGATACTGGTGAAGAAATTTACGGTCAAGCTTTTGGGCACTTAGATTGCCCTGAGCGAGGATTTGGTCATATAAATTTTCTTGTTGCAGGCAGATTTGATTGGACCGTTTTTGATAACGAGCGTTTGGGTAGCTTAACTATTGAGCCATACGGTTTATATAACAATAATCCTGAGCAACGTGTGCAGTTTTTAGCTGATGCGAGCAGCAAGCTGGGCACTGTAGGTTTGAATGTTGAATATGAAGGCGAGCGATTTGCAATTGGTTTTGACTATGCTCAAAATTTTGGCGAGCAACAAGTCAAAGGATGGGATAGAAACGACACAGTCAGGCGTGCTGTGAATGGAACAGTGGGCAACACAGATGGAAAAACAGTTGCTACGATATCGAGCACTTATGTTGCCGCTCAGCAATTTCCTGTAAATACAATTGCCGAAGTTAACAGTCGAATTTTTTATGATAGTGCTAAAGGACCCAATGTGCCTTTTGTTCCAAACAGCAAAACTCAACAAGTAATTGATTCTTCTCGTGACGATGAAATTCTAGGGCCTGGATCAAATAAAGAACAAGAAAATGGTATGGCCATAGGTATTGATCCAGTTACAGGCCGCACGATGTATAATGGAAACAATCGATTCAGAAATGCATATGCAAACACATACCATGGTTGGATGTTTGTAACTGATGCATCTGTGTGGGCATTTAAAAAAGATTTACAGTTTTCAATTGCAGCGGGTGTTGCATCAGGTGATGAAAATCCTAATTTTGAAACTAAAGATGGTACATACGATGGATTTATTGGCTTGCAAGAAATTTATTCAGGGCATCGCGTAAAAAGTGCTTTCTTGATGAGTGGAGCTGGCAAAGTAACTCGTCCATTGGCTGTTCCAACTGTTGAACAAGCACCAAGTAAATTTGCAAGTGCAGTTTCAGGATTTACGAATTTAATTTTTGCAGGGGTTGGTTCAAACTGGAAGCCTGAAAATCCAAAAAAGAAATTCAATGTGCATCCAAACGTGCTCGCTTATTGGCAACAAAAACCTACCAAAGCATTTGATATTGCTACAGCAAGTAACGCAACATTTGATGCCAGAAGTTACTTGGGTTTAGAGGCAAACGTATTTTTTAACTATCATTTTTTAAAAGATCTTAGATTTTACATTGTTGCTTCTTCATTTTTCCCAGGAAGTTTTTATGCAGATATTAGAGGTAAGCCATTGACTGATACTCAATTACGTGTGTTGCAGAGACACAACAATGCTGGTGATACAACTGATAGAATTCCTAATTTTGGCACTGATATCGCGTACACATTTAACGTTGGTCTAGATTACAAGTTCTAAAAAAGATTAGATCTATTTCCGAAATTAGGTATTTAGCATTTCCGTCAACCCTTCAACAAATTCAGGGAGGATGGAAAAAATAAAGTTTTCTTCCCGACCTTCCTGAGCTCGTTGAAGGATTGGGAGGGGATAAGTTTGTTTACAGAAAAAGTTTTTAATAAAAAAGCGACTCAACGCAAATTGAGTCGCTTTTTTATTAAAATTAATTATTACTTTGTAGTACTTGCTGTCGTAATACCGAATGATGTCATTTTTTTGCTATTGCTTTACGGTTATTCGATACCCATATAGTAGCGGCGGCTGTTGCTACAGTTGCCACACTACCTATTACTGCACCAGCAGTTGCATAAGCGCGAGCGTAAGATTTTATTCTTCTTTTAGAATCAGCACAGCGTTGACCATCTGCGAAATCTTGTTTGGTGTTTTCAATATATGTGTTTAATTCATCACAAGCAGCTTGATAAGCCTTTGTGTTTGCATCTGTTTCGTCATCTGTGGTAACTTTTTCAAGTAATGATTGGATTGCATGCAATTTAGCAACAACATCTTCTTGTTCTTTGAATTGAGCAAAAAAAGTTATTGATCCGCTGATCTGCTGTTGTCGTGCATCTTTGCCAGAAAATGGAGCTTGTTTTACGTTAGGATACACTGCTCCCCATCTATTATAAATTCTTGCGAAAAAAGTATTAACACCTTCAGCTCTTTCCTTGCCCATGGTGCGACCAATCAAAGCACCTGGAATTGCACCAACTGCAGCTAGAACTGCAACTTGAACTACAGGAGATGTAAATATATGTTTCCCCCAACAACAAGCTTTTGCTAGCTTAAAGGAAGCAACATTTTTCAAATGGTTCCATTGTGTATTAAAAGATTGACTAGCATGCGCAACATTTGATAATGCTGATGCAGCTAAAACAACAAGTGTAAGTTTTGTCCATAAATTTTTCATAAGATTTCTCCATTATTTAAAATTAATATTACATGTTTTGGTAAAAAAGCGGCTCAAGTAAATTGAGCCGCTTTTTTTTAGACAGTTATTAAATATAACTATTTATTTTTTAGCGTATGAAACCGCTGCTACTGTTGCAACTCCTGCTCCTAGACCGGTTAAACCGTATAGAACAGCATTTGGTAAGTAACTTTGGTTTGCAGCTATAATATCATCACATTTTTCTGCAAATTCTTTTTTGAAAAGTGAAAGTTGCGATGCATTTATTCCGCTAACTTGTCCAAGGTTGTTTGTAAACATTTTCGGGCTAGGTGATCGATCACTTGCCTGTCTTGGACTTGGTCTTACAGCGCTTGATGAACTGGCTGCGCCATCCCCAGCTGGGTTTCTCAAAACATCGTTTAATATTTTGACAAGCTTTTGTTTGTCTTTTCTTTTTAGATCTGCCCATGCTATCTCATTTTGAAAGTCAATGAACTCGTCCATGGTGTTTAAGTTTTGAGCTTTCTCTTTTAAGTCGACAGCTGATTCACGTTTTTCTTGTGAATCTGTACCGACTTTGTCCTTAAGGTTGTTTGCTAGATACAAAGAACCGCCGGTAACTAAGGCCGATAAACTACCCATGAAAGCATATCCCCAACCTGAGACTGAAGATGAAGCAGATGGAAAATGCGATGCAGATGCTGAACCAGCCACTAAGGACATTAATAATCCTGCAGCTATTGTTTTTGTAAAAGTACGTTTCATAATGAAACCTCCATTATTTAAGAATATTAAGATAAAAATTAACTTCACATAAACAATACTACTAGAAAAAAAATAATAATCAAGTGTTTATATAGTTTTTATTTGAAATATTTCGTTCTCCAGGGTAGGCCCCCCTTTTCTTCAGGTTTGGCCACTTTTCAATAAAAAGTACAAAAAAGTCCAAAATAAGGTAGATTAAGAGGTGTTTCCAGGCTTGGAGGCAGCAAAATTCTAAAATATCGCTATTTTGTACCTTAAGGATAGATATGCAAGGCTTTACGCGCACAGTTTCATGTGGATTGGTAAATGAGTCACTTTTACATAATACCATCACTATTTGTGGTTGGGTCAATAAGCGCCGAGATCATGGCGGGCTCATTTTTATCGATCTTCGAGATCGCAGTGGTATTATGCAGATCGTCTTTAATCCAGATTTTTCACAAACTGCTCATGAAACTGGTCATACATTACGTTCAGAGTATGTTATCAGTGTGAGTGGGAAAGTTGTCGAGCGTACAGCAGAAACGGTCAATAAAGAACTGCCAACCGGCAAATGGGAGCTTCAGGTAGAAAAAATAGAGATTTTCAACAAAGCAAAGGTGTTGCCTTTCTCTCTTGAAGAAGCTCCGCATGTTGATGAAGAATTACGCCTTAAATATCGCTACCTTGATCTTCGTCGTCCGGAAATGAAAGAGCGTTTTGAACTGCGCCACAATGTTATCTTTGCTATGCGTGAGTTTTTGGCAGGTAAAGGTTTTTATGAGTTTGAAACACCAATTTTGACCAAAAATTCTCCTGAAGGGGCGCGCGAATTTTTAGTTCCTTCTCGCATTTATCCCGGTAATTTTTACGCACTACCTCAGTCTCCTCAATTATATAAACAACTATTAATGGCTGCTGGTATGGAGAAATATTTCCAGATTGCTCGTTGTTTTAGAGATGAAGATTCGCGCACCGATCGTCAACCAGAATTTACTCAGTTAGATGTTGAAATGTCATTCATTAATGAATGTGACATACAACAGTTGATTGAAGGCTTGATTCAGTTTATTTGGAAAAAAATTTACAACATAGATATTAAGCTTCCTTTGCCGCGCATGACTTATCAAGAGGCGTTTTCTTCATATGGATCGGACAAACCAGATTTGCGCTTTGGTCTTAAAATTGAAGATGTCACCTCTGCCTTTGCTGCCACAGAGCTCAAATTTTTGCGCACGATTTTGGATAAAAAAGGAAAAATTGGTGCATTGCACATTCAAAATAGAGAATGGTCTCGTTCAGATCTTGATGGATGGGTTGATAAAGCAGCCGAATGTGGATCAAAAGGCTTATTATGGATGAGATTTAAAGAGGATGGCGTTATAGAGTCTCCCGTTTCAAACTTCTTACCAGCGTCATTTTTGAGTGAAATTTCAGCATGTGTGCCAAATATCAAACCAGGAAGCGTGTTGCTGATAGTTGCTGGTGCATATAAAGAGGCATGGGAAATTCTTGGTCGTTTGCGCTTGATGGTTGGCAAAGAGTACAATTTAATTCCACAAGATCAATACCATTTTTCTTGGGTTACCGATTTTCCAATGTTTGAATATGATGAAAAATCAAAGCAATGGACTTTCATGCATCATCCGTTTACTTCTCCCCAAGGCGATTGGCACAATTTAGAACATCATGAAATTAAAGCACGCGCGTATGACATTGTATTAAATGGTGTTGAACTTGGCGGCGGATCGATTCGTATTCATGATGCTCAAGCGCAAGCAAAGGTTTTTGATATGTTAGGACTTACTAAAGAGCAAGCGCAAGAACGTTTTGGATTCTTACTTGAAGCACAAGAACTTGGATTCCCGCCACATGGTGGCTTAGCAATTGGTGTTGATCGCTTGATTATGCTTATGACCAAAACAACTTCAATTCGTGAAGTTATTGCATTTCCTAAAACGCAGCGCTTTTATGATGCAATGATGGAATCGCCAAGCAAAGTGACTGATGCACAGTTAAAAGATTATGGTTTAAAGTTGTTGCCAAAAATACAAAATTAATTTTGAAAGGGACACAATGATTAAAAAATTTTTTGTACTACTTACGCTGTTATTTGTGCGCGATGTTTATTCATCGTCAATAGCATCTTCTTTGGGTGTTCCATCGGACACTCTTTCTGAATTAGGTATTGCAAGAAAAAATTATCTGGAGAAATTACGAGAACATTTGGCTAAGGTGGTTGTGAAAAATGTCACTCCGCATGATGTAAGTGTGTCGTTAGCAAGTGAAGAACTTGCTTATGCTGCATATAGTGCTCTTGATGTTAATACAATGCAGGCATTAGTTTTGAAGACGGGAGAAGAAACTTCGCTTAAGCATATCCCCTTTAATAGCAGCAAGCCTGTGTACAAATATGATATAGGAGATAAAGGTCGCGGAGAACTATTATGTTTGTTTGCTGTAATGAATCATCCTTGGAAGGAGAAACGAGGTCCTGAAGGGTTTTGTAAGCACAAGGCAATGTGTGAAAGAACCAAAAAAATTGAAATTAGTACATATGAATGTGCTCCTACAGAGATGTTCTTAAGCGCAACGGAATAGCGAATTTGCTGCATCGCCAACCAAAGTGACTAATGCACAGTTAAAAGATTATGGTGTTAAGTTGATGCCAACATTAGGGTCCCCAATCGAATAGAATGGGGTAAAAAAGTTCAGCAGTAAAAATAGTAATTAATAAAAGAGAAAAACATGAATAATAAAGTTATTTTTGCGTTCATTAATCTTACAACAATCCCCTGCTTTGCTGACTGGAGCTCTTTAATCGAATCGAAGAAGTCGGTCATGACAACTCAGACTTATAATATTATAAGTTCACAATTAGCATCATGGCAAAGTGGCAACGCACCTAAAATTGTAAGTTCAGAAATTAAAAGTATTCCGATTGTTGAATCAGAAGAAGCTGTAATTGATATTAGAACGTGTGGATCTAAATGCATAGCTATGATGCCAGATCCTATTACGCCATTTGAAACCCCTGATTGCAATGCGGGATTTAAAGCTTCATCAAAAATTAGGTTAGGTTTGTTTAATACATTGCATGTGTTAGAGCAACAGCTTGATGCACTAGCACAACATTTTGGTTACACAGCAGGTCAAATTAAAATTAAAGTTTTTGAAGGATTGCGTGATATTGCAACACAAAAAATGTTGTTCGACAATAAAATGCAGGAAATTCAAAACGCCAACGCTATGATGACTCAAGAACGGGTTTTTTCAGAAACGTGCAAATGGGTTTCACCCGTGATCAATAATGTCCCGGTGCATTCTACTGGCGCAGCGATAGATATTCGCCTTTGGGATACTATCAATAATCAATTTATAGATATGGGAAAATTTGGAGTTATTTGGGGAGCAAATCCAGCAGCCCCAACATTTTCAGAAGAATTGACCGATGAACAAAAAAATAATCGTTTGTTTTTAGTGATAGCTGCAAATCAAGCAGGTCTGATTAACTATCTTTATGAGTGGTGGCATTTTTCATGTGGTGATCGCTATGCAAGTTTTTGGTTAGAATCTGATCCAGCAAAAAGACAAGCAATTTACGGTTCGATTTAATGGGCATTAAGTTGCAAAAGAATTTGCCCCAATAAAAAAAGGTAAATTATGATAAGCAAAAAAATATTTTTTATTATGATATGCGTAGTGGCCAATTTTATTGCTAATACAGTGTGTGCTTCAGGGATGGCAGAATCTGTTAAATCGTCATCAGATAAAGCATTGATGGCTTTAACAGTACATGCTCTTCCTGCAAATACCTATGGTCAAAGCTTGGGAGAATATAAAGACATTGTAGTTGAAAATGGCGCCGAAGGACCAATTTCGGCTGGTTACACTGTGGGCGTGGCAACAACACACGAAGAAATAATTTTAATTCCGATTAATGGAACTATAATTCCAGCTCATGGAACAAAGACTTTAGGAGCGCTTTGCGGAACTAAATACACCAAAGCCAATGACTCTAAACTTAGATTTGATATACAAGCTCCATGTAGCTGGACGAGGATTATCCCTGCAGGTACGAAAACAATTAAAATGATGCTTGGCAAGATGTTTATTCCTGACGGTAAATATGGTGAGGCACCAAAGTCTACAGGAAAAATAGAGCACCGTGTAGTTGCATTGTTTGACAATGAAGATGCAAGTAAAGTTGTGGTTATGCCTGATGGATCAACGAAGTCTTTATCTGAAGTTATGGCTACAGTTGCTTGTTCTGGTTCTAAGTAAAGTTACTGATGCACAATTGAAAGATTATGGTGTTAAGTTGATGCCAAAAATTGTGCAGTAAAAAGAACTAGAAAAATTTAAACGAAAGATTTTTATGCTAAACAAAAAAGCGATGTTGTACCTAGTCGCATTTGTGATGACAGTTGTTATCGCTCAAGAGATTTATTCATCGAGTGATGGAAGTGCATCGAGTACATCTTCCTCTACGTCTGAAGACATAGCTTATGTCGATCAGATGAATAAATTAGGTTCTACGAAAGTGCTAAATGGTACCAAGAAATCTGTTGCAATAGCCCTTCTGTTAGGGCAATATACGACAGATACGACATTGTCGTTCGAAGATCTTGAGCCAGGCAAAGAACAGTCTTTGTCGAGCTTTAGATGTTTGAATGGCAAAACAAAAAGGTGTGGCGGAGATCATAAGCTTAGACTAATCATAGGTTCTCCATTTGGGCTTTCGCTGGGGATACCGAAAAACACACAACGAATTAAATTATTAGCGGGAATTGAAATTTTGTTTGATGATGCTAATGATGCGATAAAAGATAAAGATAATAAAGCTGCTGGTAAAGATTAGCTATTTTGATTGATTTATGCAATTCTCCTCGCATGCAAAACCCGTGATACGCTATCTTTGCCATAAGGTTCATCATGGATTTTGACAATCTTCAATCCTGCTTGTGTCAGCAAATTTGCCCATTGTTCATCAGTGCGCCAAATAATTTGTAACATCTCTTGTTCTGTTTGTTGCACAATTCCATTTGTTATAAGTTCATATGTGCATAAAACTTGTGCAATCTGTTTGTTATGATCAAAAATATTTTTTTTAGTCAGACGCAATTGTGTATTGTCATCCACTTTTTCTACACTTGTTGAGCATGGATTGCCGGTTGTTTCGGGGACAAAAATATCTATAAACAGATTGCCATCATCAAGCATGTGTGCTTGTAGGTTTTTGAGAGCCTGCAATGCTTGTGTTTGATCGGAAATAAGTTGAAATGAACCAAGCGCGATGATAATTGTTGCATACTGATGCGGCAAAGAAAGATTTTCAAGAGCTTGCTCATAGATTTTTGGTGTTAGCTTTAATTGCTTGCATCGTGCATGACATCGAGCAAGCATGTCTGGCGAACAATCTACGCCATCCACAGTATAGCCACGTTGCAGTAATGGAATAAGCAATCTTCCAGATCCTGACATCGCTTCCAACGCCCTTCCTGGATGCATATCGATACATGTTGCAAAGAAGCCAAATTCGGGTGGTTGTGCATAGAAAAGCCTGAGATCGTAACACAGACTGCACAGATTACCATAAGTGTTCGTTTTAATGTTCATGAATTAATTTTGCATTTGTCTTGTGCTTTATTTAGTTTTCACCTCTATTTAGTCTACCATAGTTTCTGGATATCAAAATGTGTATAGTGACAAAAAGGATCTACTCAAAATTACGTGCCTCCCCACGCGAGTGGGGTAAAAACATTAGGAGATTTTATGAAAATTGAAAGAATCATAGCAAGAGAAATTTATGATTCCCGTGGATATCCAACCATAGAATGTGACATGGAGTTGGAAGATGGCATTTTTGTAACTGCGTCTGTGCCATCAGGAAGGTCCCGCGGTGTTCATGAAGCTATTGAATTAAGAGATGGTGGAGATCGATTGATGGGACAAGGTGTGCTTAAGGCGATTGATAATATTGAGCAAATTATTGCCCCTGCATTGATCAACAAAGAGCCAGATTTGATCACCATGGATATCATGATGTTGGAAATGGATGGAACTGATAATAAATCTGTGTTGGGTGCTAATGCAATGTTGGCTGTAAGTACGGTATTGCTTAAAGCGCAAGCCGCAGTTGAAGCATTAGAACCGTTTGAATTATTAGCACATTTATGCGGATTAGATTCAATTGCATTGCCCTTGCCAATGTTCAATATGATCAATGGTGGCGCACATGCACATAATAATTTACGTATTCAAGAATTTTTAGTGGTTCCAGTTGACGTGCCTAGCTTTCGTGTTGCCATGGAATCTGCTGCAACGCTCTATCACGAATTAGGATCATTATTATTGAGAGATAAGAAATTTCTTGCAGTGGGTGATGAAGGTGGATTTTCAACAATGTTCAAAAATGACATAGAAGCGTTAGATTATTTGGTTGAGGCCATTGAACAGTGCAAAGGTAAAACGAAAGGAAGTTTTGTTTTAGCACTGGATGTTGCAGCTTCTCAATTTTATAATAAAGATACACAGAAATATGATTGGTTTGGTAAACATATGTCATCTGAGCAGATGATTTCATTTTATGAAAAACTAATAAAAAAATATCCTATATATTCAATTGAAGATGGGCTGAGTGAACATGATGTAGATGCGTGGAAAATGATGACGCAAACATTGATAAACAAAGTTCAACTTGTTGGTGATGATATTTTTGTAACCAATGCAGAACGTATTTGGAAAGGCATTGAGCAAGGAATTGGCACCGCAGTCATCATAAAGCCCAACCAAGTTGGCACCATAACAGAAACGTTGCAAGCAATTAAATTGTGCAAAGAAAATGGTATGAATGTTATAGTTTCCCATCGCTCAGGCGAAACCAATGATACTTTTATCGCTGATTTAGCAGCAGGCACAAGTGCTGGTCATATCAAAGCCGGTGGATTATCACGGGGAGAACGTATGGCTAAATACAATCACCTACTACGAATAGAAGATGAACTTGTGTTGAACTTATTAGGCGCTTAATAATGGATTTTCATCATGTGCTATAAGAGCCTGCAATTCTTTTAGTTGCTTTACAGGATTATCTTCCGGTTGCTTGTTTTGTGCAACAGAGGTTACTTTTTGTTTGCTTTTTTTACCTTCTTTACGATTCAAACGTCTGTTTTTCTTTTTCAGTTCTGTCAAAGTTTCATCTCTTGCAACAAACTCATCCATGGCATTTGGTGCATCTATGTCAGTTTTAAAGAACCAGCGTGTTATTGGATCTTGTAAAGAGTCAAACAGTGAACCTTCGTTGCAATAATTTTTGGCAATCTGCACATAATCTTGCGTATGTTCTGATACGCCTTTCATTAAACGAGGTTGAATAATAGTCGGTGATATAAATACAGTAAGATTTTCCTCTATGATTTCATTATTACGAGATTTGAATAGATAACCTAAAATAGGGATTTTGCTTAATATTGGTGTTTCGCTCACGCCTTGAGTGGTATTAACGTTGATCAAACCTCCTACTGCCAAAACATCTTTATCTTTTACTAAAGCATTCGTTTTTACTATTCGGCTTGTACGAGTAGGTGTTGGTGATGTGGGGTCTATAAAATTCGTTATGTTAACAGAAATTTGAAGGTGTACGGTATTTGCGCTACTAATTCGGGGAGTAATAACTACGGTTAAATCAGCATTGATAGGTTTATTCTTAATCGTAGTTGTGGTACCGCCGCTACCTACTGCTTCATCAAAGAGTAAAAGTTGTTGACCAACCTCAACGGTTGCCGGCTGATTGCTTGTGGTTATTACATGCGGATGGGAGAGAACTTTTGTGTTACCAAGCGTTTGCAATATTTGTAATAATCCCCATGTGGCGCCGTTACTATCATTCATTGAAATAAGAGTACTGCCCGGAGCACCTCCTACAGGTGTACCATTGTAGTCAGTGTTTGAGAGTATGGGAGCCAAACTGCTTGGCGCTCCGCCTACGCTATAATATTCACTTAAAAGGTCTGCTTGAAGGCTTGAGGTTGGAGGTATCGGAGCAGTTTGCGGCGTGGTTAAAATTGTTGGGTCAGTTGGTGTTATGCCCGAGGCTCCTGTATTACCTATATTGATTGCCTGAAATTGTGATGTGCCTGGCAATGGGATTTTGAGCGGATCTCTTAACATAGTGCCTAAGATTCGTGAGTCATCTGTGCTTATATCTACAATAAGAATTTCTAAAAGAACTTGGGGTTGTGGTTTGTCTAGTTGCTCAATAAGTTTTTTAATAACTTCCCAGTCCGCATTACGCGCAGCAACAACTAATTTATTTCCGCCATAATATGCAGCCCCTGTATCACCGCTTGGCGCATCAGCTTTAATAATTACCTCTCCAAAAGTTCGAAAGGCTCCACTTGAAGTTACTCCTCCGACCGATGATTGACCAGATCCACCTTGTGCTGCAGAGGTGATTATTGAATTAAGAACACCCGCTAAATCTTCAGCTCTTGAATATTGCAATTGATGAATATGTAGAATTGATTTGCCCGACTCTAATTCTACATCTAAATATTTAAGTATAAAATCTTTGACTCGCTCCGTTGCTTGTGTTTTCCCCAAAATAAACAGTGTGTTGGTTCTGTCTTCATTAATAAGACGAGTTTGTTTTGAAAAAAAGGTTATTTCTGTTTGTTGCTTTGCACTCAGATGATATTTATTAATATCGCTTCCAGTTTTTAAAATTTTTTCATTAAAAAGATCCGCTATAGTTTTTGCGTTTGTATGATGGAGATTTACTACTTCAAGCGTTTCATGAAAATCGGTTTTATCTAAATCAATAACAATGCGCATAGCAGCTCGAATATCATTTGCTTTGGCAGTGATAATTAGGCCATTAGTTGTTGTATCTACTTTAAATGCACTTGTATTAAGCGGTAGTAATTGTGTTAAAATAGTCGGTACTTCGCTTGAAGGATCATCGACTAACTTGATGTTTGAAAGATAGTAAATATAACGAATGCGCTGATCAGTGTTAGGAAGATCGACAGGCGGCGTCCCGATATAAAGAGGTAGTGGTTCTCTGGTAATATCTGGGCTATTTTTTTTAATAACATACATGTCCCCTTTTGGTTCCATCGTATAGCCAGCATCATCAAGCAATGTGTATAGCAGTTTCCATGCTTCATCAAGTGTTATTTTTTCCTCTATGGTTAAAGTAACTTTATTGGCAATAGCATTTGCGCCCTGCGGCAATTGAATATTGACACCTTTAAGGGCAGTAAAACGATGTATAATGTCAAGCAGGTCTTCGTTGTCCCATTTGATTTTAATAGAAGGCAGCTGATTGTTGTTAGAGGCAGGAGATTTCTTTGTTTGTTGTTGCGTAGTTATTGGGTTGGTTAATTTGTCAGCTAAAAATTGTGCATTGGTTTGATGCACAGATGCTGATGTATTGTCAGCTACCGCATTTTTTTGTGCTTCTTGTTGTGCTTGTGTTGCTGGTGGTTGTGCATTATTGTTTACATTTTGTGGAGCAGTATTTACTGAATCAATTTTTTCAGGCTCAGCATAGACGTGGTGTATATGTATACCCATAATGAAAGACAATAAAAGAACTTTTTTTTTCATAATGCTCACTCAGCTATTTCAGTTTGCTCAGGTTTACGTTGTAATGTAGCAATTGTTAAATTAACCATGATGGTATTGGGTATTTTTGTAGATTTTTTTATTTCAATTTTTTCAGTGTAGATTCGTTTATTTTGCTCGATTTCATCAAGTAATTCGCACAGTTGTTGCATTGTCATTGAATCAAATTTTGCTTCTAAAAATACTTCTCGATATTGAGGATCGTTTCGCTCGCCAAAAGTAACCTCAGTAGATGGTTTTTTACTACCATCAAACCCATGTTTGGCCACCAAATCAGTAAAGTAACCTTCAAGTTTATAATCTGGCGTCTCGGCTAACATAGCATCTACTTGGGCTCGTTGATTGAGGACTAATTGATCAGCATCAAGTATTTTACGAATCTCTTCCCGTTCTTCGTTAATAATTTTGATACGTTTTATCCAAAAATGTACCCGATTATAATGATAATACATGATTCCTATGGTCATTAGAATAAGTATGCCAAGAGAAGCACCACTATATTTATAAAACTCTTTTTTGTCCAAATGTGCTATGTAATTTTTGATGTTATCAAAAAAATTCATCACTGTTCCTCGCCATTTTTTGCAAGATTGATGTGCATAACAAAGTCTGTTTTTTCTACTTTTTCAACAGGCCTAAACAATGGAGATTCGTCCAGCGATTTTTCTAATAATTTTAATGCCTCGTGATCTTTAACCTGCGCCTTAATAGTCATTACACCTTTTTCTATTGTCAGACTTTCCAAGTTAAATCCAAGTGCGTCTTTATCTATTCTATTAGTTAGTTCAAGTAAATATTTCAGCACTGATGCGCGTGCCGAACCTGCAAATGCAAACCACATATTTTTTTGATCACTGACTACATTTTCAGCTATATGCTGAGCTTCTTCTAGTTTATCTTTATCCTTAACGCCCTTAAGGCCTTCTTGTAAAGCTTTTTCAAAATGAGCACGCTCTTGTAAGGCATCTAAAGCTTCAGCTTCCGATTTGGTAGCCTCTTGTCGCAAAGTTCGAATAGACAAGAAGCTAAAAGTGAAGAGTGAAATAACGAGAATTAAAAATAGAGCGCAAGCGAAGATAATTTGTTTGCCAAGCAAAGAGTCGCTGCGGAGTTCAAAAGTGCCTTGACGCATATTTACTTGCTCATCAATAGGAGCACTGAGTGCTGTTGCCAAACTTATAATACTAGAACTTGGCAAAATAGATTTAGCTTTTATAGTTATTGATTGATTAATTAAAATATCAGAAGGCTGTAAAGTGCTGCATGGCGATTGTAGTTGTGCAGAGGCAAAATCAGTCATCCCTTTTAAGTTTGCTCCAGATCCAAATAATAGTATTTTAATCGAGGGAGGCGGCAACATTTGAGAGGTAAATGATTGGAGTGTAAATTGTATTTCGCGCCAAAAAGTTACAAATGTTTGCTGTAAGTTTTGTGTTATTGGCGAATTATTATTATTTTCTAATCCAAAGCGCAATAATTGTTCCATAATTTCATTTTGCTGCATATTAAGTTTTTGTGCCACCTCTTTTGCTGCATTGTAAATGCCCTTATTGAGTGTACGGATGAATTTTAATTGGCCATCTTGTACATAGGCAATTCGAGTTGTTTGCATGCCTAAATCTACAAACAAGGTACCATCTGAGTTAGATGTGTACGCAGGATTTTTTTTGATAAGTTCATACAAAGCAAAAAAATCTATGGTTATAACATCAGGATTTATACCAGCATCGGCAAATAGTTGTATGTGTTGTTCAATATACTGATTTTGAACAGCTGCAACCATAATTTCTGAATTTGATTGATCAGAGTTTACTTTGGTGATAACAAAATCAATCACCGCATCAGTGAGCGAAAAAGGTAGTAATGGTTCAACTTCATAGCTGACTACTTTTTTAATGGTTTCGTGAGTCACAAATGGCAGCCGTAACTCTTTAAATATTACAACAGAACTAGGCAGAGCTGTATGAATATAGTCGTAACGATCAAGCTGAGGCATGATCTCTTGTAGACATTTTGTTATTCGTTCATGCCCATTTGTTCCATTGCCAGCCTCTAATGGAACCTCAATATATTTTTCTATTTTTGTGCTATGTCCACTTTTATATACTTGCGTAGCGCTTATATGTGTTTTACCGATCTCAAATCCAACAATTCTTGTTGGAAAAAGATAATAACCTTTTATGTGTCGTGGCAGAAAAAGCTCTTTGATCATAGCGTCACCTGCTTTTTCTGAGATTTAGTATCAACAGCAACTTGAGCTTGTTGTGTTGTTTTTTTCTTTCGTCTTGCGGCTCGACTCTTTTTGTCTTTATGTTGGGCAAACTCACCGTTTCTATTGTGTCGTTTAAATAGCAGATCTTCCATTGCTCTTTCTGTTGAAATAGCGCTGTCTTCAAAGAACATTTTGTGGACAGGATCATGTCGATCAGATGAAGATTCCATGCTGCTTAATAAGTTTTTATAATCAAGAACTCTTTCTTGTGTTAATGGTTGAATAAGTTCAGAATCCGGAGGAAGAATGCGAGCTGAGATAAGAATTAATAAGTTGTCTTTGGTTGCCATTTTATTTTTGTTTTTAAATAACCAACCTAAAATAGGAATATCTCCTAAAATGGGCACTTTAGATACGGAATCACTAATATTGTGTTGAATTAAGCCTCCAAGAGCAAGGATTTCTTTATCGGCTAAAATAACATTAGTATCAATCTTTCGTGTAGTTTTTGTACCCGAAGGTGCAGGCTCTGTAAATTGGTTGATGGTGATGGTGAGTTTCAACCCAATCATACCATCAGAGTTGATTTGAGGTGTGACTTCAACATCTATATTTGCCGAATCATCACCAAATGAATTTTGTGGTGTAGCTGATCCGCCTGAAACAACACCGGTTATAACACGTCGAGTTTGACCTACAATAACCGAAGCAGGAGTTTTATTGGTAGCTGTCACAAATGGATTAGAAACAACTTGTGCATTAGTGACTGTTTGCAAGGCTTGAAAAATACCCCATACGCCATACGCATCAGTTCCTAATGTAACTATAGTGCTTCCAATAGTAGCACCGGTAGCCAAGTTAATTAAATTTCCTAATAAACGTTGAGCTCCTGTTGCCATTGGGTTGCTGTTTTCGACAATACCTGAATTATTAAAACCCGATGTCTGGAATTTTACGTTTGGTCCAACCAGCCCATCTATGCCGGGAACTTTACTTCGTAACGCTGTACCAAGCTGTTTTTCGTCCGTTACCGTAATGTCAACAATTAAGATTTCCATTGCGACTTGCGGTTGCGGTTCATCTAATTTTGTAATTATGTCTAGAGCTTTCACATAATCATCGTACTCTCCACCAACAACGATACTATTAGTAGTTTTATCTGCGGTAAAGGTCATATTTTTCAAATATTTATCTTCCCCGCGAACACCACCAACTTGTCCAGCAGCTGTACTTTTACCAAACTGAGTGACTTGCGTCATAATGTCAGATATGGTGGCTGCATCCGCATATTTAAGCTGCACGACTTTGAGCGGCGAATATGGTTTATCAATATCAACATCGATATGTTTTAGTACAAAATCTTCAATCTTTGCAATGGCATCTTTTGTTCCAAGCAGAATAAGAGTATTAGTTCGTGATTCTGCAAAGATACGAGTATTTTCCGGAAAATAAAGAGAAGTTGGTTGTTTGCGAGCGGGGAAAAGCCGAGAAGTGATTGTTGCGTCATCGGTTTTGGTAATCGAATTATAAAGATCAGCAACTTGTTGCGCATCTGCCCTTCTTAGTTTAAGTACAGATAATGTTTGTGGTAAAGTTGCTTTATCAAGCTCTACAACTATTTGCATCAATGTTTTAATATTGTAAGCCTTATCAATTAATATGAAAGCTTTTGAGTCTTGCAAAATTTGAAATGGTGCTGTGCTGCTGCGTAATGTGTCAACAATTCCTTTAATCGCATCCACGGTATTATTTTCTATAAAATATACATAACGAATAAGCTCATCATTGTCTGGGAGAAGTTTTGGGCTAACTCCCACAAAAGCTCGAATAGGAGCTCGTTGAGCATTTTCAGTTGTGGTTATCTTAAACAATTTTGGATCTGCTTGAGGAACAAGTGCTAATCCGGATAAATCTAAGAAAGTTAAAAATAGACCCCAAGCGTCTTTTTTTGTCAAAGGCTTTTGAGTTTTAAAAGATATTTTATTACCTGCAATAGTTTTACTTCCAGCTGCCAGCGGCGTTATCGCTTCATCAGGTAAAAAAGTGACATGAAAGATTTCTTGAATTTGCGTTACAAGATTTTGTAAATCTGTGTTTTCAAAATGGAACTCAATCGAAGGAATTTCATCTGCCTCTGAATCTAAACTTTTTTCAAGTTGTTTAGGAGACACTACTTTTGGTTCGTGCTTTTCTGTTTGCGCAATTAATTGCTCCATGTCTGACATAGATGTTTGCGGTTGAGGAGCGTCTAAATCGCTTGATTGATTTAAAGTAATATTGGTATTTTCCGCTGTATCAGGATTTGAAGGCATAGGTGGTGGAACTACTACGGTTGTTTTGGGAGCTGTATTAGGAGTTGTGGGCGGCGTCTGAGACTGAGTATTTTGCTCCACTGTTCCAGGTGCATCAATTTCCGAGGTGATATTGGTTTTATTTTTTTGAGTTAAATAGGCAGATGTACTGTTTTGCGGAGTGGTGTTGGCATCACCTCTAGTTAATAATCCTTGAGTTTTGCGTTTCTTTTTAAAAGGATAGGAAGCTGGATCAGCGTGAAATGCATGAGGTAACAAGCACCATACAATGCAGAGAAAATACAAAAGATTGTTTTTATTTTTCATCTGCATTATTCACCTTGCCTATTTTTTGCCCCATCTATTGATGGGGACCCCGATACAGTTACTTGCGATGATTTTCCATTTTGTAACATGTTTTCCCTCTCCTTGGCACGTATTTCTTGTAACGTAGGTGCAAAGGTATGTCGTTGACGCAATGATCTCATTTGTTTGTCTTTCAATTCATCCCCAGTAGGTGCCATTTGGACAACTGTTTGCGGTTGCGCTTGAGGTTGTGCTTGAGAGGTGGCGCCTTGGTTTTGGGTCTTTTTTTGTTTCCAATCTTTAAGAGTAAATTGTAATGTCATTTCCTGATTTTCTCTGAGAATTTTCACCGTGACTAATGCATCGGATTGCGCAGAAGTGACATCTTTGTAAATTTTAAATCGCTCGTCCGTTGTTGTTGCAGGAATGTCATTAATGCTGACAACCAGATCGTGATTTTGTAGTCCAAGTTCGCTTCCAAATGAATTAGTTGCCATAGTCCCTATTTTGCATCCTATGCTTTTTCCTTGTTTATATACCGTAATCAGATCAAGCATATCAATGAATTGAGCAAGATTTTTTACTCGTGCAACAAATTCTTGGGGGTTTACATTATATTGTGTATCAGAAACTTTTTGAATGACATCATGCCAATCACTTTGTACAGCATAAGCAGGATCAATTTTAGCATCTTTTTCTCGTAAATAAAGGACTTCCTGTTGGCCATTAGAACGCAATATAATAACTTTGTTGCTTAATATGCGGATCAATTGTGCATCTTGAATGGTTTGGCCTATTTTATAGATAGTCTCTTTATTAGTCGTATTGTCTGCAATGATTGCTCGATTTTTTGTGTCATCATTTATCATGATGATGATGCCCTTTAGCGTTATATTTAATGGATCCATAAATTGAGGTGTAGTAACTGGAGGAACAGTTACCGGTTTTGGAGAAGGAGGAGTTGGCAATGTTGTTTGGTCTGCGATGGTAGGCGGTAATTCTTTTTTATATGTGCCAAAAAGATCATTTTCATAAATAGTATGAATATTAACTTTCACCGTTTCGCCTTTTGAGGGCATGCCAACATTGCTTGGCTCGATATCTTCACGGGCTGGAGGTTTTTGCCGTGAGAGAAACATAAATCCAAGCACTAAGCAAAGCAAAATGGTAAGTGCGCTATTTAAAATCCATACCGGATGTTTCATCAATAATTCCTTTTTATCGATTTTCTCTCACACAATACCCTTGCAAGTCTCATTTTGTCAAGTGTAACTTTTTTGACTTTGATTGATGAAAAACCCGATTTAACCAAGGGTTTGTGTTGCACCCTTTTTTATGGAGTGGGAATTTTATGCAGAATTTTTTGAATGATTTGATCTACTGCTATATCTTCTGCTTGGGCTTCGTAAGTAAGAACAATTCTGTGGCGCAACACTGCTGGCGCTACTGCCTTTACATCATCAGGGGTAACAAAATGGCGCTTTTTTAAAAATGCGTGCGCTTTTGATGCATGAAATAATGCAAGGGTGGCACGAGGCGAAACTCCATACTGAATGAAAGGCTTGATATCATTTAAGTTAAATGATGAAGGCATGCGCGTTGCAAACACAATGTTCACAATGTAATCAGAAATTTTTTCATCAATATAAATATCTTTTACTAATTGTTGCGCTTGGAAAATATCTTCTTTATGCAACACGGTGCTTATCTGCGACTGATCAAATGAACGTTTAAGAATCTCTTTCTCTTCATTAATACTTGGGTAATCAACAAGTAATTTAAACATAAAACGATCCACTTGTGCTTCTGGCAAACGATAGGTACCTTCTTGTTCAAGTGGGTTTTGCGTTGCAAAAACCAAAAAAGGTCTATCAAGCATAAATGTTTGCGATCCAATAGTTACTTGATGCTCTTGCATCGCTTCAAGCAAAGCTGCTTGAACTTTTGATGGCGCGCGATTTATTTCATCAGCTAAAATTAAGTTGGCAAAAATTGGACCCTGCTTTGTTTCAAAATCCTGTGTTTTTGGATTATAAATTAATGTTCCAATTAAATCAGCTGGAAGCAAATCCGGTGTAAATTGAATGCGATTAAATTTTAGTCCTAAAGATTTGGTGATTGCTTTGATCATGGTAGTTTTTGCAACGCCGGGAACACCTTCGAGCAGAATGTGTCCGTCGCACAGAATCGCAATCACTATAAAATTTATAATATCGTGCTGTCCAACAATTACTTTGCTTACTTCCAAATTTAAACTTTGAAAGCGATTACTTTCTTCTTTTATTTTTTCTATAATAGTATTGGTTAATGTGGCATCCATCATAATTTGCTACCCTTGAATAATAAGGCAAGTAACTACATTTTTTTGATAGTATTTTTTGCGTTTAGTTTAGCAGCGTTAAAAAAATCTTACAACCCTTCGATACATCGAGCAAAAATGCTCGACACTCAGGGCGAGCGGGATATGATGAAGAAGATAAAAAAATTAACTGTTTTCAAATAATATGTTATTCCCCGCTCGCCCTGAGTGTTTTTTGAATGCGTAAGCATGAAAAAAAAGTATCGAAGGGTTGCGGGTACAAGGAGTTTGTTCATGATTTTATCTGGTAAAGAAATAAAAAAAAGATTAGGCAAAGAGATTATCATTGATCCATTTGATGATTCTCGCGTTGGGCCCAACAGTTACAATTTACGTTTGCATCATGATCTAGTGATGTACGATGTTGCAGAGCTTGATATGAAAAAATCTCATGCAACTAAAAGTTTGGTTATTCCAGAAGAAGGCTTGTTACTTCAACCAGGCCAGCTTTATTTAGGCCGCACCATCGAATATACCGAAACAGATAATTTAGTTCCGATGCTTGAAGGTCGTTCGTCAATTGGGCGTCTTGGCTTGTTTATCCATATCACGGCTGGATTTGGTGACGTTGGCTTTTGTGGTTTTTGGACACTTGAAATGTTTTGTGTGCAGCCAGTGCGCGTCTATGCAGGCGTTGAAATTTGCCAGATCTTTTATCACACAATCGAAGGTGATTACACTCGTTACATGAGCAACAAATATCAAAATAACAGAGGCGTACAACCAAGTATGCTCTATAAAGATTTTGAGAATGTATAAATTAAGCAAGTAGGAGAAGTGTTTGATGAAGTCATGGCACGTTCTATTGGCGCTTTTTTATCAGGGTATTACGCTGTGCTCGCAAGAAGAGTCAATCGCAGTTAATACTCAAGTACAAGCACTTTATATGAATAAGGAAGATGGTTCTGCTTATAAGCGCCAAGGAGTAGTACGACAATTATTTTATTTTCGTGTGAATGAATCAAATATATGTGCTGCGCTATATGAAGCCTTGGAAAAAACTAATCAGTTACATTTGAAACAAGTTTTAGATAAAGATTCAATAAATTCAAGTATACAAAGATACAAAAATTCTGTTACTACGGAATTTAAAAATGCTAAGCGCATTAAGACTGAGATAATAACAGATTTGCAAGGGCAAGTTCTTACTAAAACGGTAGAATATAACGAGCCTTTGCATACATATAATGCAAAAATGTCCGCAATGTTAGCTATTTGTTTGGTAGAATTTAAAACAGATAAAAGTTTTTATTGTGAGCATGATTTAAAAAAAACAGAGTAACATGAAAACAAAAAAGACAAGGCTTATTTTGAGGCCTGTAAAGGCTGTCAGTAAAAAAGAAGCAGGAAAATTACTTAAAAAATTTTTACAGCAAACTAAAGATCAAGTGCCTGATATGGCGGAAGATGAACTTCTTGAGTATTTACATGATGAGACAAAGAAGGTTCGCAAGAAGTATAAAATATAAAGAGGGAGCAATTTCATGAAATATTTAATCATGTTAATAAGTTTAGTGATGTCAGCAGATATTTGCGCAAGTGCATCTGCAAGTAATATGTCATCAAGAAAATTCGATCAAGCAAATAGCATAGGAGCTCAAGTAGCAAAATTAAAGGCTATAAAGGAAGCAACGAGATCTTCTGCAATTCAAATTACGCAATACATGCAACAAATAGATCAATTAGAAGCTGAGACCGAAAAGCAGGTTGATCAATTGGAATCTGAGGCAGAGCGTTTGCGATTGGAGGCAGATCAATTAGATGATCGAAGAGATAATTTGCAATTTCATATGAAGTTGCAGGCAGATCAGTTACGACGTGAGGCTGCAAAGTTAAGTTTGAATGATCCACAGATGCAAGGACAGTGGTGCGAAAAAAGGAATCATAAAAAATCTTTTACAATCGATGCAGAGGGGCAAAGTAGCTTGTCTGTGTCTAAAGAAAAGAAAAAGAAAGAAGCTACAAGTGCTAGTAACGCCGTTCAATCTAATAATCAGCAAAGGGCTGCTAGTGCGTCAACCGTTGTCCAAGCCGTTGCAGCAAACCCACAAAACAGAAGGTATTACAGGCCGTGGCAATACGCGGATGGAGACGACTTCTGAGAATGTATAGTTTTTAACCGAACAGGAGTATAGAACAATGGATAGGAAGCTGAAGATACTTGTTTGTATAGGAATATCGACAGCTGCAATGTATATAGAGATTGAAGCAAGCCTTTGTTGTGGTAAAAAGCAAAAAGAATTAGATGCGATACAACAAGCGCCTCAAAAGCAATCAGAGGCTCAATCTGCGTCTAGTTCATCAGTACAGCAAGCATCAACGTTATCTGAACAGGCAAAATCTAATAAAGGAAATCTTGCTCTGGTTGCTGCAACTGCGGTTCAAACTGCGCCTGCATCTCAAGAGAGTGATTCGAATGATTCGGTTTCGATGGACTATAAGTCTGTATTTGCTTTAAGGCATAATGCGAGGGTTCCAAATGATGTGCAACCTGTAGATGATGGTGACGTTCGCTTTGTGTTGCATCCAGAAACGATTTTTTACCGGGGAGATAAATAACAAAAAAAAAGAACAAATATGCTTGGTAATATCAAGATGAAAACAAAAACAGATCGCGACGTACAACCAAGTATGCTCTATAAAGATTTTGAGAATGTATAATTTTTAGCAACGAGGAATTAATTTCATGAAATATATTATCATGTTAATGAGTTTAGTTATGTCGACGCAATGTTGTGCAAGCGCATCAGCATCAAGCGGATCTAAGCCAACCCAACAAACTTTGGCTGCTCAAATAAGCGGAGTTGCTGGAATAATACCCGATGGCCGAGGCAATTTTGTTGTAAATCCAGGAAGTGTGCCTAAAGAAGATTTTCAGAAAATGTGTAGCGTCAGCGTCAAAGACGCTCGAACTACCGTTGCTGCTCAAGCTCAGTTGGCGTCAGTTGCTTCATCAGTCTGTGCTCCGGTTGCAAAATCAGTAACGTGCGCGCAACCAGCTTCTGCGGCCGCTGCAATGCCCGAAGAAGCTGGTTGCGCAGGACACGTGTCCCACCAAAATTCTTCAGACAGTGCAAGTGCATCACATGCAAAAAAAACTTCCCAGATGATTGAAATCGAAACAAGGCAGCAATTACACAAAAGTTTGGATGAGACAACAGGCTTTCTCAATGAGTTGCTGAAAAGTCAGGCAGAAATTAAAGCCCATAATTACGTAGCTGGATTCAGCGCTGTATACGGACGAGTGAAGCAACTGGAGTGTGTGATAGCTGAAGATCGTCGAGGACTAGCGTGGCAACAGAGATATAAGGCGATACATCAAAGAGAATTTCCGGATAGCCGCAAAGAATCTGTTGTTAGTGTGACTCAGATGAAAGAGGATGCTAAATTTTTAGAGAATGAAAAAAAATATCACAATTTTTGCCTCACTGAGTTACATCAAATAGCACAAAAATTAAAAAACGAAGCAAGTGAAAGACAAGTTTCATCGCAACAACGTGGATATTCTGTTTCTCGTGGGAGTAGTTTTCTGCCTGGAAGTGGTAGTATGTCAAGCAGACACATTGCGACTACTACCTTTTTTTAATAGACAATCGATATGTTCAGCCAAGTATGATGTATAAAGATTTTGAGAGTTTTTTAAAAGGAGAGCAGTTTTATGAAGTACTTGATCATTTTCATGAGCATAATCATTTCTGCGCCGATTCAAGCAAGCGCAGCTGCGACAGGTGATAATGTGGTGGCAGCAACAATGAATCGAATCAGGCCTCTTCGCTTTGTAAAGATTTATAAAGAAGATGGCACAGTCGTGGGATTTTTGATAGGTGGAAAACCAGCAACTTTGGCCAATTTAACCCAAACTACAACCCCTGCCCAATCTCATTACAATGTAACAAGCCGCTCGCCAACACCTCAACCCGCTGAGAAATAAACTAGATATCGCCTCAATGATTGATTTTTAGGTTGTCGTTTTGCTTTGATATAATTATCAAAACAAAGTTGACGCTTAAATAATGATCAGAGGTTTTCATGAAGTATTTTTTCATCATAACGTGTATAATTTTGCCTGTTGAACTTTTTGCTAGCACTTGCGCAACACAAGACGAAACTTTACCTTTAGCCGATCAGCTAAAGAACATTTCTTGGATCAAGAATTGCAAAGATGCTAACGGCATCGAACAATTTTCCGTGGAAAAAGAAAGCGGAACCTGCCAAATACAAAGAGAAACATCACCCGGTTCAACAATTTCCAGCGTTGCACTTTGTGCAAGTACATCGCTACCAGTAAGTGTTTGCGCAAAAAAAGTAGCATTTAAACCTACAGATCAGGATGACAAAAATGGAAGTGATGTGGACGTAAATAAAAAGCTTCTAAGACTTGCAAGACGAAACAAGCGGGCACAGTTGAAAGCACAACACGCAAGAGCAATAAAAAATATGGACAGGAATTTTAGAAAATACATAGCACAAAAAGAAAGCACCACATGCGTTAATACATGCGCTATTTTATAAAAATAAAACTTTAAATATTTTGCAACTCATCATCGACAGTTGCAGTTACCCTACGCAGCATTTGCCAGTCTGCTTTTGCTGCCGTAAATGAACTCTGTGTGTTCGCAATAAAAGTTTTTACTTTTTCGATATGTTCTTGTAACTGCATCTCATTTGTCTCAAATTCCTCATCACAATTCAAAACCAAAACTGGCGTGATGCTAATAGGTGCTAATGATTTTTTATCATTAATCAAGAATGATTCATGCCGTTCATGAATTTGGCGCAAATATTTGAGTGTAATTGTTTTTTCCGCTGCACGATTTCTTTTTTTTATTCGTTCGTAAGCAATTTCTGGATTGGCTTTGAGATAAATAAACCCAAGTGGCGATTTACATTTGTTCGGAATTAAAAAATTAAACCATTGGTTGTACACAGCCCATTCTACAGCACTCATAAACCCGCTTTCATAACTGTTTTGCGCAAAACAATAATGGCCAGAATAAATTGAGCGCTCGATAATTTTGTTACGATTTGCGGTCGTTTGGTCAAGCAAATGTTCTTTGACTCGGCATATCATAGTCAACGTTTCAAGTGTGTATGCCCATCGTTTTGGATCTTCATAAAAATTTGTCAGTAAAGATTGACCATAGATGGTGCTTTGCCAATTTTGTAACGGCTCTAATCCAATGGGAGCTTGTGGTAGATGTTTTTCAAGCAATTTTAAAAATGTGGATTTACCTGCGCCAATGTTGCCTTCAACTATGTACATAACTTACTGCTTTGCTGGGGTTTGTTGGTTTTGCGATTGAGCGCTTTTTAATAGGGCTGATAATTTATCAAATTTTTCTTTGGCATCTTTCCCTTTGAGATTGCCGATCGTATCCTCATGATCTTGAGAATCGTAATTAAAAGTGCCATCCTTTAATTTTGTAGCTTTTTCCCATCCGTGTTTGTAAGAGGTTCCATCTTGTTGTCTCATTTTATAATGATTTTCTACAGTTTCACCATCTTTATCTGTGTATGAAGAAATATGATTTTCAATGCTATTTCGCCGCGCGTGCTGTGCTAATGGCGCTTGCCCAGATGCAAACATAATGCAACATTGCATGGATAATAAAAAAATAATTTTTTTGTTCATGAACGTTCCTTTATTCTTATTTACTCACGAAGTCTATAGTATAGTATTGCTCAGATTTAACTGAGATTCAACTTCTGAATGTGAATATGTGTTCAAATCTAAATGTGTTACTGCAACTGCAGCGCCCAATATTAGTTGTGCTTTTTGTGCAAAAACTTCTGGAGCGTCAGTTGCATAAAAGGTAATGTTTTTTTGTTGTTCGCTATTGCCTATGCAATGTGCGCCAAGTGTTTGCGCAATAATTTTTTCTGATGCAACTAATGTAATTTCATCGCCAACAATTTTTTTTATTTCTTGTGCAAGCAGCGGATAATGCGTGCAGCCTAAAATAAGTGTATCAATTTTCTGCGCAATTAATGGCAGTAAATATTCTTGTAACGCATCTTCAATCTGTTGCATATCTTTTTCTGAAGTTTCAATTAATGGTACAAGCTTGGGGCAAGCAACTTCAAAAACATCCAACTCAGGATTAATTGTAAGCAACTCTTTTTTATGCAGATGACTATTAATGCTTGCTTGTGTAGCCATAATGCCGATGCGGCCATTTTTTGTTTGTTGTGTTGTGTGCAGCATTGTCTGAATTATTGTTCCAATAATGAGTAATTCTGGAAACATTTTTTGTAAATGTGGCAAAGCAAGAGCTGATGATGTATGACACGCAATCACCAATGCATCAATTTTTTGTGTAACTAAAAATTGTGTGATCGATGTGCTGAATTGCAGGATCTGTTCGGGTGTTTTTTGGCCATAAGGAGCATTAGCTGAGTCAGCAATATAAATAAAATCGGTCAATGGCAAATCAAGCAGTTCTTTGAGTACGGTGAGCCCTCCCACACCTGAATCGAATAAACCAATGCGTTTAATTTTTTTAGCGCTATGCATGATTTAATTTTTCATCAATTTCGTTTATTTTCTTTTTTGCTTTAATCTCGCTTAATCGAAGTTTTTTTAGTGTGCCCGTTAAAGTTGCTTCTTGAGATAATATTTGTCCAGGAGAAGACGGCAAATATGCGCCTTTTATTATATAGACTTCATTCAACCTTTTTACTGTACCTGTGCGTTTCAAAACTACGTCATTAATCCGTTGTTGAAGCCGTTTTTTTTCCAAGCGCAAAGCTTGTCGTAGAGCTTTTTGGCTTTCAGTAGCATCGTTGTCATATAATTGTTCTGCAGCAAGCTTTTGTTCTGCTTGTTTTGTAAAGTCATTAACCATAACATCAAATGCATATGGAGTAAGTTGAAGCTGTTGTCTATATAGTTCTAGTTGTTTTTTGTTCTTTTCTAGTGTCTGAGAGAAATAATAGCTATCTATGGTTGCTTGTACACCTTTTGCTTGTTCTAGTTGCACATGGACTAACAGTTTGATGCTGTCTTCCAGATTTTGCTGTTCTTGCCATTTAGCTCGTAAAGCCAATTTTTGTTTTTTTGCTTCCAGCGGAGCAAGTGAAGCAAACGCATGTTGTGTTGTGCTGCCAAGGTATAGTAAAGCTGAAAATAGATATATTTTTTTCAATGAGATCATAACAATTCTTTCATGAAGATATAAAAACAAGTACCTATTTAGTATAGCACATATGGAATTTAAAAATAATATGATTTTACTGATTTATGCCTAATGCGTGTCTATTTTGCATTATTTTGACATCAAGAGCTGATGTATATTTGACTTGATTTTGACCGATTTTTGGCATCATTTTTATGTCCTGCATAATCCTCATAAAAAGCATCAGATCAAAATAATTTAACTGGATAATGTTTTGACGCAAAGAAGACATTTTTTATCTGTCAAGATGACTCGCTATTTGATCTCGATTGCAATTGGCATCTAATCTTGGTCTTCTTTTTTCTCTGCCTCTAGATTTTGCACTTCTGCGTAGGCTTCTTGAAATTTAGCCTCTACTGACTCCAGGCCTGTATGCAATGATTGTTTAAAAATTTTTCTCGGATATTCGACAATACTACCATCCAAATAATGAATTCGTGTAACGGGTTGAATATTGCAAGAGCTGTTTTGAAATATACAGGGTCCTGAATTTGAAGATGCTGCGCAAGTGGTTTGGGCCACTTGAAAACTTTTAAGGTCAGCCTGATCTTGATTTGGGTTATAAGAAGAACTAGCTAAATCAGTGCTTTGCAAGGTAGCATTTTTTTCAGGAACCCCTGCAATTTGCGCATCTTGCGCCCCAAGCTTTTGCAGTTGTTGGAGCTGAACTTGCAAAGATTGAGTATGTATTGATTGAATTCTGTTCTCTGCTGCAAGTTGTGCCAATTGAGCCGTTATCTTTTGTTTTTCTTGTTCCAATTCATGTTTTTCGTTGGCTAATACGCATGCTTGTGCCCAAGTAGCATTTTTTAGTGCTTGCTCCAAATAGGACCAGGACAATATTGCGCCAGGATGATTTTGTTTTTCTATCTGGTACGTACGAAATGAATATGTTGCATATGCGCTTTGTTTTTCGTTATGTGCTTGCTGTAATTCCTGTTCTTTGGCTTTTATTTTTGCAACATCTGCTCTTGTTGCAGCATATGTCTTGTTTTTTTTAAGAACTTGAAGTTGGGCTTCTACTTGCCAGTATTCGTTTTCTTTGTGCCTCAGAGCGCGATAAGCTTGATGTACACCATAAAGTACATTAGAAAATAACCTGTGTTGTACTCTTTCTGTTGCCAGTAGCAGCTCGTTCTGTGCCAATTCTTTTGGCATTACTGGAATTGGCGGGAGCATATCTTGCTTAGCTAGTTGTTCTGAATTCGATGGTGTGGCTGCGGCAGAAGAGAGCAATGCGGAGGATGAAAAAATAATTGATGCACAAAATGCAAGTGCGATAATTTTACCTTGAATGGGTTGCGCACAATAAGTTTTAAATGTAATCATGTAAGCCCTTTAAACATTTTTTGAGCACAATTGAGTCCACCGATACCTCAATCGAATAACCCAAGGCATTTAACTGTTTTGTTGTGAAGCACTATTTTTCGATGGCTTAAGACTCAATATAGGAGTGAGTTTGTTGAGCGCAGTAAAACTATTGTCGTTTTCAGAAAGTTTTTGTGCTCGAGCGATGGAAATACGCGTGATGGCTTGTTGCAACTGCGCTTGTTGGAGGCGATTTGCTTGCAGTTTTGCTAATAGTTGTTGCTCTTCGCGGGCGTGCATAATTAAAATGCATTGTGTACAAGAAAGCTCTATTGCTTCTGCCGATTTCATTATGCTTTCTCTTACTTCTTGAGAAGGCATCTCAGACGCTAATGTATGTTGGGTGTTGCAGCCTAAAAATAAAAGGGCCGAAAATAAGAATGTTTTTTTTGATAACATCATCATGATTCTTTCATCAAAGGTACTGAAATAATTTTGTATTAGTATAGCACGCGCATGATTTAAAAATAATATGATTTTACTTTCTGTGCGTCTAATATGTGTCAATTTTTTATCATTATTTGCTTGCTTCTGTGCCAACAACAAATTTTTTAACGCTTCCATCTCTGTAGTGAATTGTTAAGATGTGCTGACGTTTTGCTTGAGTTATTTCACTCGATGAGTTTTGCTGTGTAGATAACGACACACAAGAGGATGAGCTAGAAGAGGAACTAGCGGCTTGGCAAGCAGCAGGGCTAAGGCTTTGTTGTTGTATTGCTTCAAGGTGAGTATCAAGTCTTTCTTGAACTTTTCTTAAAAGGGAGCGGTCTTTTTTTAATTTTTCTAAAAGTTTAATTGAATTGTGTAGGTCAGAATAACATTTCAATGTTTTTCTTTTAACTTTATAAGTAGTAACTAATTTTGCTTGTTTCATGGCTATATTTTTTCTGCTAGATTCAGAATCAATTAAAGCTTGTATTGTGGTTTGTCTGATTTTATTTTGTTCAGAATATGAAAGTACGAGCGCTGCTCTCTCGTTGTTGTTCACTGAAGAAGGCTCACCTTCTTGGGTAGCTTTTATATAGGGATGATGAAACCAAAATTTAGTTACGTATCCCTCTATCAGAGCGACAGCCTGTTGTAGTTTAGAACTTATGCCAGGTGAATAGTTTGAACACATTGTTTGTGCTGCGTCTTGATAAATTGCCAACTTATTTTCTTTGCGTTGTTGCTTTTCGGCTTCGCGTTTCTTGCTATCCTCCAACCTGCGATTTCTAGCGCTCGCGTGTATGTTGTCTGTTTTAAAGCTGCATACAAAAAGTAAGGCAAACAAAAATTGATATCTTAATAAGATCATAATTATTCTTCCATATAAAATACTGAAATGACGTCTTTTTTAGTATAGCATATGTAGGGTTTAAAAATAAAATGATTTCCCTATTGTGAGTCTAATATATGTCTATTTTTCATCATTTTGACATTGGAAGTTGACGTATATTTGACTTCATTTTGACGCAAAGATGACATTGTTTATGTGTCATAATGGCAGAATGATTTGGGGTATGAGCGCTGGTCTAATTATTGATTTGCTCTGGCGGGACAGAAGAATAGGGATATCGCATTAGATTTTCTACACAAAATTATTCTGTTCACAACAAAATTCACTCGTATCCTTTGTATGCCGTTGCAAAAGCAGTTCAACAAAGTGATGATCTGTTTTTATTGCTTTAATAAGAAGTGTCTTGTTTGTGCCAAATTTCAATCTTTTTGGCATCAAGTTTTTGATGCATGTTTGACTTTCTTTTGACTAATTTCTGACATCATTTTTACAACACAAATAAAGCATTTTATCTATACCAAAAAGATTTTCTTAAAATCATTAGCTTTTGATTATTATTTATTCAGAAGCGATATTTTTTCTATTTTTCCATCTTCACCATGAAAACGTACGGCATCTGTAGATGTAGCATCATGCAACCGTTGTGTTTTTACCTTTGCTAATTCTGAAATAACATGTTCTAGAACATTTGTAACTTTGCGGGAATATTCGGCATCTCGCTTTTGAGCTTTTTTAGCATAGGTATTAGAGTTGAAACTTTTTTGTTCAGCAAGTTTTTGTTGTAACAATTCAATGTCTTGATTTAAGCTTTGTAAATCATTTTCCTTTTCATATTTTATTTGTGCGTTTATCGCAATCAACACGTTTGGATGTCGAACCCAAGGGTTTTGGCGTACGTTTTTTGCTTGTTCATAGCATCGAACAGCTGAATTTAAATTTAAACCTATACTGTAATTGTAAGGACGATTCTTAGGATTTATGACGGCGGTATAAAGTCCCAATTGGCACGTGTCACAATGATGTGGATTGCTGTGCCTAAAAATATTATAAGAGCTAGTAGAGTTAAGATAAGATGCGCTTGATTGTTCTTGGGGTGAAAGCTCGCAATAGTTTTTTTGACAAGAAGATGAGCTTGAAGAGCTTGCTTGTAAAGCATTTTGTTGTGCAATATATTTTTTTTGCTCTTCACGTAAATATTCCAATGTCTCTTTGATAGACTGATGATTAAGAAGCCATTTAGTTCTATGATAATGAGTGCCCTTGCTGCATTTAAATCTATATCCAGGTTTAGGCTTATGTTTACTTAAAACAGAATAATCGTTAGGTTCCCATGGTCCCAGAATGCCTTCTCCCTGTTTTATTTCCAAACAAACAGGTATTTGCAGTGAACAAGGCCATTCGCTTGCCATGAGATGCTGCATTGCACCAAAAACACATAAAAATAACAACATTTTTTTATTAATCATATAGCTCTCTCAGTTAGAGTTTAAATAAGTTTAAGAATAGCAGAAATAGAGATTTTTAAAAATACCCTTGCATGACAATTTTGGACCTGTTATTTTCATTTTTGATGTTTTCGAAAATAACGTGATTTCTTGTTTTCGTAAACGATAATAGTGAGAGCACGATGGAAAAAGCTTCTGGCAAGTTGATTGAGGATGGCAAGGTTATTAATCGTACGTTCCTGCACCACTTTAGACAATATTTTGATTTACTGCGAGTGTCTTTTGTGTGTCAAGATGACTCATCTTATGGTTAATGTGAATTTCTGCGTTTGAGTTTACGCTGAAGCTGTACGCCACCTGGTGCTGCAGGAAGCCCTTCAATTTGCATATCTTGCGCTTCAGGTTTTTGCAGTTGTTTGAGCTGAGCGTGCAAAGATTGAATATGTATTGATTGAAATCGATTATGCGCTGCAAGTTGTGCCAATTGAGCAGTCATGTTTTTTTCTCTTTGTTCTAATTCATGTTTTTCGCTGGCTAATATGAGAGCTTGTGCACGAGTAGCATTTTTTTGTCGCTGCTCCAAACATAATAAGGACCATGTTTTGTCGGGATTCTTTAGGTCGCGTATGTGGTCTTGAAGATTTGCGTGTTTTGTATTTTCATTATTTGCCGCATTATCTGCTTGTTGTAATTCCAGTTCTTTGGCTTTTATTGTTGCGTCATTTGCATTGCTTTTTTTAAGAGCTTGAAGTTGGGCTTCTATTTGCCAAGATTCGTTTTCTTTGTGCCACGTAGCACAATAAGCTTGATGTATAGCCTGAAGTTCATTTTTTGCAGGAGAAGTGTGAAGCAGTGCTTGTATCCTTTGTGTTCTAACTAGCAGCATGTTCTGTGCTATTTCTTTTGATGTTACTGGAATTGGCGGGAGATCAACTTGCTCAGCTAGTTGTTCTGCATTCGATGATGATGCAGAAGAAGAAGAAGAATGCAATATAGAGGATGAAAAAAGAATTGATGTGCAACAGAGTATGGCGATAATTTTCATGTAAATCCTTGTTGGTTATATATTCCTTCAAAATTAAAATTGTACCAGAATTATTTTTTTTCGCTTCGCCAATAAAATTACACCTCTTGATCTCTTGAATATACAAAGGCAAACATGGTAAGACATATTCGTGACAGATAATTGACCTAAATAAAACATTAAGGGGGAGAGTCTTATGATTATTACGGTAGGTGGCATCAAAGGTGGATGTGGCAAATCGCTTATCGCCACAAATCTTGTGGTGATGCGTGCACTAAAGGGCAAAAAAGTTCTTTTGGTTGATGCAGATGAACAAGGAACTTCAGGTGATTGGGCCGATCATCGATGTGAATTGGGTGTGCCAACAACATGGACTACGATACGCTTAAAAGCAAATGCGGTGCGTACAGAAATAAAAAAGATGGTGGATAGCTATGACGATGTTATTATCGATTGCGGTGGGCGCGATACAGCATCTTTACGAGCTGCGCTTACGATATCAGATATTTTTCTTGTTCCATTTCAACCAAAAAGTTTTGACATTTGGACAACTGAAAAAGTTTCAGTGCTAGTGCAAGAAGCGACATCATTAAATGAACGTCTTGAAACTTATGCTGTTATAAATTGTGCATGTTCACGTGGCAGTGATAATGAAGATGCAAAAAAGATTTTAGCAAAAGCAGATAATTTAAAGTTGCTTCCTATTACCGTTGGTATGCGCAAAGGTTTTAGTAATGCTACAGCTGAAGGTTTAGGAATTATAGAAATGCGCAGCGATACAAAAGCAAAAGAAGAAATGATCGCTTTACACAATGCTTTGTATGGCAATAAAAAGACAGCATCTCAACGCCAAAGATAAGTCTAAATGACATAATATTTATGTAAAAGGGGTGTCGCTATGGCATTAAAAGAATTGCGTAAATCAACTAGTAAAGCAACTAAACGAAAACAAGTTCCAGTTGTTGAAAGCAAAATAAATAAATTTATAGCAAAAGGTGGCAGGCTTGCTGCTCAGGATATTGAAATTCAAGATGGCGATCATAGGTTGACCTTGCGCATACCAAAAAATATTATGAATAAAATTGATGTTAAGCGTAAAGGACGCGTTGGCAAAATATCGCGTAACTTGTGGATCTTAGAAATTCTGGACAAAGCGACAAAAGAAAGACAGTAAAAATATGTCAGCATGATGTCATTTTGGCTTAAAACTGTTATATAATAGTTTGTGAAAACGAAAGCCCTTTAAGATGCTCTATATCTTGAAGGGCTTTTTAAAGTTATAAATCAGTATTACTTAATGTTGACCGGAATCTTGGTGCTTCCTTCTTCTTTTTCCATGCGCTCAAAATGTTCGCGCATATCTGAAAGTTGTTTTTTAGCAATCGTTAAGATTTTCTTCAGTGTCCGTACTGGGTCTGCAGCATACCTCAGTGTCCCATGCTTGGGCAAGTTTTTCTCTTTTTCTTACATTAAAACAGCATAAGACTTTTAAACAACAAAGAGCGGCACAAGATTGTGGTATATATGGTCGAGCCATGTAAGAGCTATTTGTTGGCATTGTAAAGGCTTGTGTGGGGAAGGTTGTCTGGGTAAAATTCAACGTTTGGATGCTTGTTCCCTTAGGTGTTGTTTGAGCTGCATGTTGAACAAGCACTTGTTGGGTAACGATAAGTACGCTTTCCGTACAGGCCGAAAGTTTGCCAGGAAGTATATGGTAGGATAAATCAGAAGCCTGGATTGTTACAAAAAAGAGAGAGCAGACAATAATGAATACGTTGCATTTCATTGAGTACGTCCTTTTTGAGTAATAATTAAATTTTTATCTAAGATATCATGTTTTTAGCTCTTTTTGAACTGGTAAAAGGAGTTAATCTGTGTTATTATTGAATTATGAGTATAAATAAAAAAATAAAAGATCAGGTTGGCGAGCTTATATATGGTATACATCCCACTATAGAAGTACTCAAGGCCAAACGCAGAAAAGTCATTTCCATCTATACGACTAAGCCTGAGCCAAAAGCTTGGAAGTCAATCCAAGAGCTCCTGCCAAAATATCCTGTAGCAATACAGTATGTTACCCGCGAGGTTTTAACTCGCATGGCTGGAACCTCTGATCACCAAGGTGTGGTTACCTGGGTTAACACGTATTCCTATAGAAGACAGTTTTTCGATTCAAAAAAATCTCCCTTTCTAGTAATGCTTGATGGCATTCAAGATACTCGTAACGTTGGTGCAATTTTGCGTTCTGCTTATTGTACCGGTGCTGACGGCGTGATTATGATCAGCAAAGATGCGGCACCTTTAAATGCCTCAGCGTTTAAGGCGTCAGCTGGATTAGCTGAGCATTTAGAAATTTTCCTAGCACCTTCGCCTCAGGCTGCAGTACTTCAGCTCAAAAAAGCAGGATATCAAATCTATTTAGCTACCTTCCAAGGTGAAAATGCTACTAAGTGTACATTCAAGCAACCGCTTTGCTTGG
>Ga0206920_1010_pt2 | contig 55047 bp, 55 predicted proteins | sample Alteio_BWOrgHeat_65_FD_152934 | JGI IMG/M metagenome (GOLD analysis project Ga0206920, IMG submission 152934) | Enriched cells from forest soil in Barre Woods Harvard Forest LTER site, Petersham, Massachusetts, United States -... | ecosystem: Environmental > Terrestrial > Soil > Temperate forest >...
ATACAAGCAACGAGCGCAGTATTGGCTGATGATTGCGTAACTACCAATCTTAATTTAGCTCTTACGCCAAAAGGCACAGGCGCCTTAACTGCTGGTATACCGGATGGTACCCCTGTTGGAGGAAACGCACGGGGAAATTACGCAGTTGATTTTCAATTGCAGCGTTCTGACCCTACTCAAGTTGCAAGTGGACCTGGTTCAACAATAGGTGGAGGTGGTAGCAATATTGCAAATGGTCTAGGGGCAACAATAGCGGGAGGAGCCTTGAATGTTGCATCAAATGCATCAACAGTAGGAGGGGGCCAGTTCAATGTGGCAGAAGGAGATTACGCTACAATAGGTGGAGGATTCTTCAATGGGGCAGAAGGAACTTTTGCGACAACAGGTGGAGGAGGAGTCAATTTTGCATATGGTAATGAATCGACAATAGGTGGAGGAAGTGGCAATGTAACTTTCGGTGCCAGTGCAACGATCCCTGGTGGTTTTACAAATCGTGCTTATGGTGATTTTAGCTTTGCAGCAGGCCTTACCGCAATAGCAACGCACACAGGCTCATTTGTATGGGCTGATTCTACAGGAGCACCTAGCGGCACCACACCTTTTGGAAGTTCAGCTAACGATCAATTTAATGTTCGCGCTTCAGGCGGCACAAATATATATTCAGCCCCAGATTTATCAGCAGGCGTAACATTAGCACCCGGTGGTGGCGCTTGGGTGACTGTAAGTGATTACAGACTTAAAGATAACAGACAAGATATTGATCAAGTAGAGATACTTAATAGATTAATGAATATTCCCGTACAAAGTTGGAATTATAAATCGCAAGATGCATCGATACGCCACATAGGACCAATGGCACAAGATTTTAATCCTGCATTTGGCTTTACTGAATCACCATTAGGTATTTCTTCAATTGATTGTGATGGCGTTGCTCTAGCTGCAATTCAGGGATTGTATAAATTATACAATCAAGAATTACAAAAATCGCATGAGCAAAGAATCAATCACGATCAACGTATTAATCAATTAGAATGCATTATTCAAAAATTAATACAACAGCTAACATCAAAGTAAAGCCAATACTAATAACATGATAAAACGTGGGTGAATGTAAAAGTTCGCCCATTTATTTTAAAAGAGGAAAAGTTGATGAAATTCACGAAGTTGCTTTTACTATTTTCTTATGTGTTTACATCCATGAGTTTTGCCCAAGATCGGCAATCACCAACATCTGATCACATGCACAACAATAAACAACGTATGGATACACATCTTAAAGAAATTTTTGAAATTATTGCATCATTATCTGATGACAACCAGACAAAGGCAAAACTTGCGCGATACGTATTGTTGTGCCAAAATATGACTCATCAATCTCATGATAAGCTCATGCAATATATACAAGCCACGCAGAGCCATCTTGAGAAAAACCGCACAAAAATAACCGAAACACAATTTAACGGTTTGCAAGATTTGCTTGCTATGCATACGCACGCACTCAACACCTCATCATCAGATCAAGCAAAATTTTGCGGGCAACAATCATATTATCAACCTTCTTGCTGCCAACCGTATGTAACAAGTTCAAATACAACTGCATGCGCCAATGCGATAGCAAAATTTAATGGCCCATCTACTAGTTCAATTATCAATGCACCTTTAACTGCACCAAATGTATCAGGCATACAAGCAACGAGCGCAGTATTGGCTGATGATTGCGTAACTACCAATCTTAATTTAGCTCTTACGCCAAAAGGCACAGGCGCCTTAACTGCTGGTATACCGGATGGTACCCCTGTTGGAGGAAACGCACGAGGAAATTACGCAGTTGATTGGCAAATGACACGAACCCTAAACACTGAAGTTGCAAGTGGTGTTTTCTCAGTAATAGGCGGAGGGGGTTTTAATACAGCTTCCGGTGATGTTTCAACCATTGGTGGTGGGTTCTTTAATATTGCTTCCGGTGGTGATTCAACCATTGGTGGTGGCAGCACGAATCTTGTTGTGGGTGATGGATCAACAGTAGGTGGCGGTGGTTCCAATACAGTCTTGGGTCTTCTTTCAACCATTGGTGGTGGCAGCGATAATATTGTATCGGGAACATGGTCAACAGTAGGTGGAGGACTTATCAACTTCGTATTTGGTGATGAGTCAATAATAAGTGGAGGAACAAGCAATGTTATATTACCAGATACACTTTATTCGACCATTGGTGGAGGATTCTTGAATATTGCTCTTTCTAATGCTGGATCAACAATAGGTGGTGGCATTGGTAATAAAGTATCAACTTATGTTTCAACAATAGCTGGAGGTAGTGGAAATACTGCTTCTGGTTTTGGAGCAACAGTAGGTGGAGGGGTTAGCAATATCATATCAGGAATTTTAGCAACAACAGCCGGAGGCGGTGGCAATATCGCATCAGGAGCCGGGGCAACTGTTCCTGGTGGGGGCTCAAATACTGCTAATGGTGATTTTAGTTTTGCTGCAGGTTTATCAGCAGTTGCAACGCACACCGGCTCATTTGTATGGGCCGACTCAACAGGAGCACCAGATGGCACTCCTTTTGAAAGTTCTACAAACGATGAATTTAATGTTCGAGCATCCGGTGGCACACGCATATTTTCCAGTGGTGATTTAAGCACTGGCGTAACTTTGGCACCTGGTGGTGGCGCTTGGGTGGCAGTCAGTGATCGAAATGTAAAAAATAATGTGCAAGATGTTGATGCTCAAGAGATTTTGAATAAACTCATGCAAGTGCCAATTTCAAGCTGGAACTATAAAGCACAGGATGCATCAATTCGCCACATCGGCCCGATGGCACAAGATTTTAATCCTGCATTTGGTTTTACTGAAAGTGCACTTGGCATCTCTTCACTCGATTGTGATGGCGTTGCTCTCGCTGCTATTCAGGGATTATTTACATTGTATAAAAATGCTGAAGAGCGCATTAGACAATTAGAGATTTTATTGCAACAGCAGCAGCAAACAACATAATAATTAGATACTAAACATTTTAATCGAGACTCATGCATATTTTGCATGAGTCTCTTTTTTGTTTCGTAGCAGCATCTTCTTGACAGTCTTAGCTAAGCTTAGCTAAGATATAATATATAATATGTTATTGCCAAGGAGGAAAAACATTGAAAAAAGCAAATTTACATGAAGCCAAAACAAATCTTTCAAAATTGGTCGAACTTGCTGCCAAGGGTGAAGAAGTTATCATTTGCAAAGCCGGTCATCCAGTTGCAAAATTAGTTGCTATTAAAACTGCACCAAAAAAGCGCAAACCGGGAATATGGGCAGGAAAGGGAAAAATTGAAAAAGATTTTGATGAATTACCAGAAGAACTTATGAGGCACTTTAAGTGAGCAAATACTTAATAGACACCCATATTTTATTATGGTGGTTTTTTGATGATAAAAATCTTAAGAAAAATATACGAGAAATCATCACTAATGAAGAAAATGAAATCAAAGTAAGTATCGCCAGCCTGTGGGAAATTACAATAAAAAAATCATTAAACAAACTTAAAGCACCTGATAATTTAAAAGAAGCTTTAGAAGAAAGTAACTTTCAAATATTACCTATAACTCTTGACCACTTACGCAAATTAGAACACTTACCAAACTTACACAATGATCCATTTGATCGCCTCTTTATTGCTCAAAGTATTTTTGAAAAGTTAACATTCATTACAGCAGATAAAAACATTAAAAAATATAAAATTAATAATTTATAAAAACAATCACCTACTAAATATGCCACAACTCATACACCTTACTCCTCCACAATTTTCATCCGAGCATATCAAAGAAAAAATCACCTGCATTCGTGCACACCGAGAGCGCATTTTTCGTGTATCGCATGTACGGTACCAGGTTAAAAAACGAATGCCGAATCAAATAATTTTTATCGGTTATTTGATTGCGTTAATTTGTTATACAAGTACCCCTCAATTTACACAGTGCCTGGAACAAAAGCTCCTGTTACATTTTGATGTTAATCAAACAATAATTGCTATCGATTCAGCTCAGGATAAAAACATTGAAGATAGTATCAATATGATTTTGGCTTCATTTACTTATGAACAATGGGAGGGATCACCCAACAAACAATCTTATGCCAGATATATTGCAGATAAAATCATGCAGGAAAATCCGCTCCTACACCCTAATGATCCAGCTTTTATGCACATAAAAAATGAATTTATCAAAAACTATCCTCACTATCTTGAAAAATATCCAAGCATTCTGGGCATCTATGCACAAGAAAAAACTCTCATGTTAAAAAATCTATCTATGTATGAGATGGGAATTTTTCCTTCTTTTTTTAAAGTAATCAGTTGGCTCAATACACACTTTCCCAACAATTATACCATCTACCTACGAACGTTTGGCAAAGATCTAAGAGAAATAGTGCCCGCCCTTGAAAAACAATCCACCTTACGATTTGCTGCACAAACTGAATGTCTCAAAGATGCACTTTTGAGTATGCGTAAAAATACACAACTCTTTGAGCTTTGCACGAATATCCCCCATAAACATTTTGCAATACGTGATGATTATTTTTATTGGAAAGCACATGAATTTAAAATACAAGGCGGCAAACCATTTCCCATTGATTTAACAAATCCTTATATTATCTCAATGTTTTTTGATGACAATGCAGGAAATCGATTTCGTTCTATTATTTGCCCTATAGGAATTAATGGAGAGATTATAGATCCTCAAGAACTTATTAAAAAAGGCAACATTGTAGTCGTTAACTCTAAGCAAGCGATATTGGATGAAGACTATTTTATTAATAAAATTAAAGCGATGCTCCCTTGAATACACAACGAATCATACACCTTACTCCTCCGCAATTTTCATGCGAACAAATCAAGGAGAAAATCACCTGCATCCGCGCACATCGTGAACGTATCTTTTGCGTATCGACTGAAATTAAAAATGATAAGCTTCTATGCCACAATTATGGCCAAGGTGGTGCAGGATGGACGTTTTTATTTGGATGTGTACATGAATCAATCAGACAATTTACGCACACATTAGAACAAAATCCTACATTCAAAAATCAAGAGATATGCGTTATTGGTGCCGGATGTTATGGGTTGCTGACTGCTATAATGCTAGCTCGTGCAGGATATTCCGTTCATATCATTGCATCAGAAATTGAAAACATTCCATCAACTAAAGCTGCTGGATTTTTCTTTCCTCGATGGCGTAAATCATCTACGCCGCAAGAGATCGCACTCTTTACATCTTTTGGTATGGAATCATATAAAACGTATCAAACTATTATACAAGGAACGCACCCTTTTATTACACAAGGGCCCAAAATGCTTCCCGCCTATTACGGACTTGATATCGATCCTGGTTTTGCTCCTTATATCAAGCAAGGTTTAATGCAACCCGCCCAAAATGCTACTATCGATTTTGGCAATGGCAAAATATATGACGCGATAGAATATTCTGCACTATTTATAAATTCATCTGCAATAATGCAGGAACTATATCGTAACATCAATCAACTAGGCATTAAGATAATAAAAAAAGAGATCGCAACTTTTGCTGATATTGAACAATCAATCATTTTTAATTGCGCAGGCTTGGGAGCAAAAAAACTCACTGGTGACGCTCGCATAGTTCCCGTTCAAGGACATTTAATCACACTCAAGAATCAACCTGATATTGAAAAATTGCAATACATGATCAACGTAAAAGTAACTATGACCAATGCCGATGGCAGACAACGTGATGAGTTAATCTATTTTGCACCAAAAGATTCAGGCATTTTGGGCATCACCTTTATCCGAGGACAAGATTCATTGACCGCAAATGCTCATAAATTTGATCGACTACTGCAGCGATGCCATGATTTTTTTGGAAATTAAATCTTATATCTTCAAAATACACAATGAGCCATGCTATTATTTGAATTAATATGAAACATTTTTACCAAAGAAAGGATACCTATGTTTTCTAGATTAATTGATAAAGTAAGTGATTTTGCCGATCATCATCAACTTCTCATTGGTATGATTTTAGGTTTTAGTTTGATCTGTTTTACTTGGGGCTTAGAAAAAATACTAGAAACATACCTTTGGCCTCACAAACCGGTAGTTGGTTATGCAGTTGCCTGCTTTGGCGGATTGTTTTTACTCTGGCTTATACAACACTTCATACTGCATGTGGTATAAATCATCATCACATATTTTGTGCAGCTCGACAATATCGGTATAAAATTTTAAATTACGTTTGAGATGTGGTGCATCTGGTTCAATTTCTAATGCTTTTTTAACTGCTTGCTCACCAATTTCATATTCTCCTACGCACCCAAGCACATCTGCCCCAAATTTCGTATCGAAGAAAATCATACAGAGATTTTTCTACAAATAAAAATTATTTTGCGCCTCATCTTCACTCCTTTTAATTGTTAAAAGCACTAAAACATGATTAAAAAGTCATGTCAAGATTTGTTGACTCGCTTCAATCCATTTTTCTATAGTCAAATCTATTAAAAAGTAGTTGTTCCACGATTCAAAAAAAGGATGCTCTATGAAGCGCGCAAAACTCAAACGGATTCAAAAAAGAATCCAACAATGCTTAGTGTTTACATTTTTGATACCCTCACCAACATTACTGCTCATGGCAGAACCTGCAAACAAAGCTCATGAAATAGAAGTTCATGAGCAATCAAATCAATATTTGATGGCGAAAAACCTTCAGCAACTTATGATTGAACTGCATGATGCATTGCCACAGTATGATTGGTCTCTAGAATTTAAACAACTATGCCAATTAGATGGCAAATCAGATACAGATGAACAAGTTACAAAAGTAATCGATGAATGTTTAACAGCTTGTGAGCAAGATGATGCATTAAAAGATGTGCGCACCTACTTAATAGATTGCCAAGAAGAACTGACAAGAAACAAACTCAAAAGAAATATGACTACTCTTGCGAGTGCATCACAACTGGACGATGAAACTTATAGAGCATGTTGCAGACCACGTCCATGTTGTCCACTTCCTTCTGGCGTGGTAACAAGTACTGCAAGTGATATATCGGGATGCAAAAACGCTCCGCTTGCACAATTTGTAACTACAACCACCATTTCAAATGCAGCGTTAACTGCAACCACATCTAACATTCTTGCCCCATCAACTTCTGCCTTACTTGCAGATGATTGCACAAGCACAAATCTTAATTTAGCACTTATACCCAATGGAAACGGAGCACTCATTGCTGCAATTCCTGATGGCACAACAACTGGTGGTAATGCACGAGGAGCAAATGCTGTCGATTGGCAAATAGTGCGCAGCGATCCTTCCCAAGTTGCAAGTGGATCAAATTCAGTGATAAGTGGTGGTGTCAACAATACTGCTAATAGCGCATATTCAGTTGTTGCGGGAGGTGACGGCAATAATTCCGGCAATGATTATTCATCTGTGGGCGGTGGATTTGCTAATAGTGCCATTGGCGCCAATTCAATAGTTGGCGGTGGTCAAGCAAATAACGCTTCAAATAGTTTCTCAACAATAGCTGGCGGAATAAATAATGCTGCATCAGGATTTGTTGCAACTGTAGTTGGCGGCGAAAGTAATAATGCTTCTGGCAATCATGCAATGGTAGGTGCTGGCTTTGTTAATACCGCATCAAATACGTATGCAACAGTAAGCGGTGGTGCAAACAATATTGCTTCTGGCGTTTCTTCAACTGTTGGTGGTGGTTCTGAAAATATGGCTACAGGTGATCATGCAACCATTGCTGGTGGTGGCGGACAAGGCAATACTGCTTCCGGTGCTTCATCCACCGTTGGTGGTGGTACAAACAACACCGCTTCTGGCGATTGTTCAACTGTTCCAGGTGGATGCAATAATACTGCCAGCGGACCATTTAGTTTTGCCGCAGGCCAACAAGCAAATGCAACAAATCAAGGAACATTTGTTTGGGCAGATTCAGTAAATGCTCCATTTTTTGATAGCGGAATAAATACATTTAACATTCGCGCATCAGGCGGATCCAATCTAGTAGGCAATACCATAATCACAGGTGATCTTACTGTCACAGGAACAATTACCCCATCAGTTGCTGGTGCAACGGGTGCTACAGGCCCAACGGGAGCCGATGGCGCAACCGGACCAACTGGCGCTACTGGAAGCACAGGAGCAACTGGCTCTGATGGCGTAACTGGTGCTACAGGCCCAACGGGAGCTGATGGCGCAACCGGACCAACTGGTGCTACTGGCAATACAGGAGCAACTGGTGCTGATGGTGTAACTGGTGCTACAGGCCCAACGGGAGCTGATGGCGTAACCGGACCAACTGGTGCAACTGGAAGTACAGGACCAACCGGTTCTGATGGTGTCACTGGTGCTACTGGCCCAACGGGAGCCGATGGCGCAACCGGACCAACCGGCGCTACTGGCAATACAGGAGCAACTGGCTCTGATGGCGTAACTGGTGCTACAGGCCCAACGGGAGCTGATGGCGCAACCGGACCAACTGGCGCTACTGGAAGCACAGGAGCAACTGGTTCTGATGGTGTCACTGGTGCTACTGGCCCAACGGGAGCCGATGGCGCAACCGGACCAACCGGCGCTACTGGCAATACAGGAGCAACTGGCTCTGATGGTGTAACTGGTGCTACTGGAAATACAGGAGCTACTGGCTCTGATGGTGTCACTGGTGCTACTGGAAATACAGGAGCTACTGGCTCTGATGGTGTCACTGGTGCTACAGGCCCAACGGGAGCCGATGGCGCAACCGGATCAACTGGCGCTACTGGAAGCACAGGAGCAACTGGTTCTAATGGTGTCACTGGAGCTACTGGCCCAACGGGAGCTGATGGCGCAACCGGATCAACTGGTGCTACGGGAAGTACAGGAGCAACTGGTTCTAATGGCGTAACTGGTGCTACTGGCCCAACGGGAGCCGATGGCGCAACCGGATCAACTGGTGCAACTGGAAGTACAGGAGCAACTGGTTCTGATGGTGTAACTGGTGCTACAGGCCCAACGGGAGCCAATGGCGCAACCGGATCAACTGGTGCTACGGGAAGTACAGGAGCAACTGGTGCTACTGGCCCAACGGGAGCTACAGCTATTGCAGCAGTAACAAGTGAAGCAACAAATGTAGCATCATGCATTGATTCTCCATTGGGCGATTATCCTCTTGCACAATTTGTGACAACGACGACTATAACCAATGCACCCTTAGCAGCATCTTTTTCAACTCTCGTTTCTCCATCAACTTCTGCTTTACTTGCAGATGATTGTGTAAGTACTGATCTTAATCTAGCCCTTGTGCCAAAAGGAGTGGGTGCTCTTATCGCAGCAATTCCTGATGGAACACCGGCTGGAGGAGACGCTCGTGGAACAAATGCAGTTGATTTGCAAATGCTACGTAACGATCCATCTCAAGTTGCAAGTGGCAATTATTCAATCATCGCTGGTGGTCGATTTAATCAAGCATCAAATGAATTTACCGTAATTGGTGGTGGAAGTGGCAATACAATTACAGGTAATAATGGAACAATAAGCGGTGGTGAAAGCAATACCGTAGTAGGTAATGTTGCCAGCATTGCAGGTGGAAAAGGCAATCAAGCAAATGGCGATTATAGTTTTGCCGTTGGCGAAGGTAATATAGCAAACGGCACTTATTCAACTGTTTGTGGTGGAAATGCTAATTTTGCAAGTGGCAATTATGCAACAATTCCGGGCGGCCAAAACAATACTGCAAATGGCGATAATAGTTTTGCAGCAGGTTTTGATGCAACAGCTACGGGCACCGGATCATTTGTTTGGTCCGATTCCAATGGAGGAGCAACTGATACTGGTGATAACCAATTTATTGTTCAAGCTTTAGGTGGAGTGACATTCACCAATGGCACATTCGCTAACTCTAGCCCATTTCAAATTAATGGTGATTTATCAGTAGGCATTTGTGGTACCAATGGCAATGTAACGGTGGGTAATAATTTAGATGTATGTGGTGAACTTACTGTCACCGGAACTATTACAGCCCCAGGCATAGTATACAGCGATGCAACAAATGTTGCATCTTGCACATATCCTCCACTTGCTATGTTTGTTAGTAACAACATAATTACCGATGCAGCTTTAACAACAACATTAGATATCGCATTAGGTATACCGTATACGAGTGTTCTTCTTGCCGATGATTGTTCAAGCATCAATCTTAATTTAGCATTTGTACCAAAAGGAAATGGTGCTCTTATTGCCTCCATTCCAAATGACACAATTACAGGGGGAAATGCTCGGGGCCATAATTCAGTTGATTGGCAAACGGCAACGCGTACAAGCTCAACTCAAGTTGCCAGTGGAAATTCAGCTGTAATTGCAGGCGGTGGACTTAATACTGCATCTGGGGCTTCTTCAGTAATAGGAGGAGGAAATACTAACACAGCATCTGCTGCGGATTCAACAGTAGGAGGCGGCACAAATAACACTGCATCTGGTACCCGTTCAGTAGTAAGTGGTGGCAGCAACAATATAGCATCTGGTACTAATTCAATAGTAGGGGGTGGTCTTACCAACACTGCCTCAGGTACTACTTCAGCAATATGCGGCGGTACTACAAATAATGTTTCAGCTCAAAATAGCTTTATTGGCGGTGGCACAAGTAATATTATTACTGGTTCAGGTGCAACTATTAGTGGAGGTATTTCAAATTCAGCTTCTGGTACGGATTCAGTAGTAGGTGGCGGTACTACTAATACTGCATCTGGTACTACTTCAGCAATATGCGGCGGTAGTAATAATACTGCCTCAGGTACTACTTCAGCAGTAGGCGGCGGTATTACGAATAATGTTTCAGCTCAAAACAGCTTTATTGGTGGTGGCGCAAGTAATATTATTACTGGTACGGGAGCCACTATTAGTGGAGGCATTTCAAATTCAGTTTCCGGAATGAATTCAATTATAGGTGGAGGTAATGATAATAAGGCCTCTGGTTTTTCTTCCACAGTAGGTGGCGGAAGCTTTAATATCGCTGCTGGAAACTTTGCAACGATTTCAGGCGGTGGCAACAGTTCTTCTAACTTAGCAAATACGGCTTTTGGTAATTTTTCAACTATTAGTGGAGGAGCCCAAAATGTCACCTCTGGTGTCTATTCATCAATTCCCGGTGGCGCTGACAATCATGCTAATGGAGATTATAGTTTTGCAGCTGGACATGATGCAACAGCCACGGGAACAGGTTCATTTGTGTGGTCTGATTCAACTGGAGCAACTACTGATACTGGCGATAATCAATTCGTTGTTCAAGCAACTGGTGGCATGGTATTTAACGCGGGAACTTCTCCGGTAACGTTCGATAATGGCACTGCGAGTAATGCATTTACGATTAATGGTGATTTAACTGTCACAGGAGTGGTAAGCAAAGGAGGAGGTGCTTTTGATATACCACATCCAAATCCAACAAGAGCTCCTGGAACTCGTCTACGCCATTGTTTTGTTGAATCTCCAACTGCTGGTGATAATATCTATCGCTATACAGTGGAAGTAAAAAATGGTGTAGCCCAGATTCAGTTGCCTGAATATTTCCCTTACCTTAATGGAAATGTTCAAGCATGGGTAAATCCAATGAATAGTTTTGGCTTGTGTTATGCGCAATGTGATACCCAAAAAGTTACGATATATGCATCTGTCGATGGCACATACAATGTACTGGTGATCGGTACACGTATTGATCCATTAGCAGCTGATGCATGGGCAAAAACAGGCGTTGAATACAACAAAACTTCTAACTAATAGTTATTGATGTGGTATTAAAAAGAAGTCTGAATGAATGTCACAGTTCGTTCAGGCTTCTTTTATTATTTTAATCAGCAAAATTGAATGATAAACCGATTACACTATTAAACTGCTTAATCTCACATGTGTAAAACTCGGCCATGCATGAAATACGCCATTCTTCCAATATAATTATATAAATATTGCTATATGAAATATTTATATGCTATCTTTACTTTATAATAAGATAATAGTGTGCAAGTAATCAAATTGAGGATAGCTATGAACAATTTTGGCCAAATATTATTGATAAGTAGCATTTTGGGGAGCATTTTTCCTGCAATGGCATCCGCACCTGCAGGACAAGGAGCGATTTCAGCTTCTCATTCAAATCCAGGTAATAATAAGAAATTGAGATCAATTCACGAAATCAATGATGATATAAAAAAAATTCAAGAAGATTTTAGGAATAATATTGAAAAAGAATATCCAGAGTTAAAAGGCACTACATTACAAGCATTAGTGAGTAAATTACAACAAGAGGATGAAATAAATAGAAAAAAAATAGAAGAAAAAATAAAGGTTGAGAACAGAGTATATCTTAAACTAGGATCTCAATACATTGAAGCAGAAGATCAGTTAGAAATTATTTTACCACAAATAGAAAAATTGAAAACCATCCCATCAAAAAATGATGAACAGGTGGCCAGATTAAAAGACTTAGAAAAGAAAAGAAAAGAGTTCGAGGCAACGAGCAATAGAAATTTGGGGCCAATGGGTTTTTGCGAATTCGACAATGATGATATCTTGCTATTTGATCAAAGAAAAAAAATCAGAAGTTTAAAACAAATGACAACAAAACTTAAATCTTTGACGGAAGAATATAAACAACCTGAATCTCAGAAAATAAAAGCTAAAGAAAAAAAACACCCTGCGATTCCTAGCTTAAATAAAATTAAAGATGACAATTGTGACCCCTCCGATAGTTATGAATCATCAGCTAGCCTAGGTCCTGAACGCGAAGGTGCAGGCGAAGTAGCTGGACCAGTGAGAAAAAAAGGTGCTAAAAAATAAGAACTCGATCTGACAAAGTCCCGTATTACATCATTATCATGCAATGTTGCTTGCACAAAATACGATAGCTTTATTTCAACCAGCTGTAATCATACTTTTTAGTAGCGGGCACTTTTTTTAAGTTCTTCACATGCTGGGCAAGCATCAGGGGTAACATTAGCTCCTGGTGGTAATGCATGGGTTGCGGTAAGCGATAAACATGCAAAAGAAAATTTTAATATCGTTGATGAATCTGTACGCCACATAGGCCCTATGGCTCAGGATTTTAATCCTGCATTTGGTTTTAATGAAACGCCACTTGGTATCTCTACACTTGATTTTGATGGTGTTGCTCTAGCCGCCATTCAAGGACTTTATAAACTGTATAACCAAAAAATTGATGCCTTAGAAAAACTGTATGGCCAAAAAATTAACAACCTAGAAGAAATGATTGGGCAGCTTATCAAGCAACAACATGCAAATAGATGAGATAGCATAGCGGGTGAACCGTGACATTCACCCGCATTCTGCTTACCAAGCTTTTTTAGCTCAAAATTCTCTATTTTCCAGATTATCACGCTATAAACAAACAATAACATGGGCCTTGTTTTATTGGCTTTAACCGCCCAACTTGAGTACACTTGTAATGATACTTTGTTTGCCGGGAGAAAAAAATGAAAAAATCGGGGTCCCTATCTTTGCAGATGGGGCAAAAAAAATTGCCAGTTGATGTAAGCAACTTTCCAACAATGATTGAGGATGGTTATTTATATATTGATAAAACTCAAATCATTCACCATCTGATTACCAAGAGAAGGCTCTATTTTTTATCGCGCCCACGTCGCTTTGGCAAATCACTCCTTATTTCAACACTAAAAGAGTTGTTTTCTGGTAACAAAAAATTATTTAAAGATTTATGGATTGGCAAACATAGCGATTATGTATGGATTGAGTATCCGGTACTGGACTTTGATTTTTCTAATCTCAGCTTTAACACCGCTCAAGAATTTGAAATAAGTTTCTCTGAAGCCCTAGATGATTTGGCTCAAATATATACTATTGATCTGACAGGCAAAAAACTACTCGGATCTAAACTTAAAAAACTTATCATAGAGTTAGCAAAAAAAAATAAAATCGTAGTTCTAATCGATGAATACGATGCTCCTTTGCTTGCAAATTTAAATAATTTAAATAGTGCTACATCAATTCAAAAAGTAATGAAAAACATCTTTAATATTCTGAAAAGTATGGATGGCAAGGGATATATAAAAGCCATGTTTGTTACCGGCGTTACTAAATTTTCTAAAACAACGTTATTTTCGGGATTTAATAATCTCAATGATATGACACTTGAACCTGAAACCGCAACACTCCTTGGGTATACCAAAGATGAGCTACTTAAAAACTTCAACAAACACGCAAAAGAATTCGCTCAAAACAATAATATTACGATACAAGAAACATTTAATACTATCCAAGAATTTTATAACGGTTATCGTTTTTCTCGTGACGAAAATACCGTATTTAATCCTTACTCCGTGCTAAATTGCTTTGATAAAAATAATATTTCAAACTATTGGCTTAATACGGGAACCCCTGGATTTTTAATTGAATTGCTTAAGAAACAGTATGATAATATTCAAAAGTTGGAGACTTATGAGGTTGATGAAGCGTTTCTCGGAACATTTGAGATTGGTGAACTACCCATAATCCCAATCTTATTTCAAGCGGGATACCTTACCATTGATACTTATAATAAAATTGAACAGACATACACCCTTAAATTTCCAAATCGAGAAGTTCGCGATGCGTTTGAAAAATACATACTTGCAGCTCTTGTTGACTCAAGCGCTAGAGACATAACGCAACAAATTTCACAATTCAAACAAGCACTTGAAGCTAATGATATTGAGGATTTTTGCTCTATGCTCAAAAGCATGTTAGCTGGTATACCGTCTTATTTACATATCAAACAAGAAGCCTATTATCATTCTCTGTTTCACATTATTATTAACTTATTAGGCTTTAAAGGCGAGTCTGAAGTGATCACCGATAAAGGACGCATTGATATTGTCATTGACACTAAATCAAGAATTTTCATCTTTGAATTCAAGCTTAACAGTAGAGCCAAATACGCACTCAATCAAATTCTAAACCGCCAATATCATGAGAAATATAAGCGTTTTAAAAAGCCCATTTCCTTGGTTGGCCTATCGTTTAATGTAAAAACAAAAACGTTACTTTTTGATTGGCTAAAAAAAGATCTAAAAAAAAAAATAGCGTAACATGTAAAAGTTCACCCTATTGCATTTTAAACTAATCTTACAACAGACTTTTTCTGTTAATTTTATAATTTATTTCAACCAACTATAATCATATTTTTTAGTAGCGGGCACTTTTTTTAAGTTCTTTACGTGAATGCGCGAATCAGCATTTAAAATGACACCAGGGTTTAATATATTTTTAGGATCAAAAATCTGTTTAATGCGCTGCATTGTTTTATACGCATCAGTCCCCCATTCCATCTCAACAAACGGTGCAATATTTCTGCCAGTACCATGTTCACCTTTAAGCGATCCATGATATTTACCAACAATAATAGTCGCCATATCATCCATGAACTTTTCATACACTTCTAAATCATCCGGATGATCAAATCCTTGTGCAAAAACAAAATGAATATTACCATCCAAAGCATGTCCAAAAATAAACGATTTTTCATAACGATATTTTTCTAATACTTTTTGTATATCTTGCACGGCACCTGCTAACTGATCACGTGTTACGGCCACATCTTCGATAATAACCGTTTGACCCAATTCACATGCTTGACCAGCATAAATTAAAAGACTTTTACGCAACTTCCAATATGATTCATACTCTTGCTTTTCATCAGTAAAATTGAATGTGCCCAAAAATTTAGTCATATGTAATTGCGCAGATACTGCAGCAATATTTTGTTGCAGATCTTGTGCATTATAGGCACGCGTTTCAATAAGTAATGCACATGTGCCTGATGACACATCTTTTAAAAATGCAGGTGCATTAGGTTGCTTTAAAGCCTCTTGCAAAATATTTGCATCAAGAAATTCTACCGCACTGACTGGGCAATCTTTAAGACTTGCAGCTGCTTGGCAAGTACTTTTGATATCAGGATAAAAAACAAATGACGTTGCTTTATGTGGATGATCGGGCAACGTAGCCAATGTAATTTGGGCAATAAAGCCCAACGTTCCTTCTGCTCCAATAATAAGATGCTTTATTATCTCAATCGAATCACAATAATCAATCAACGCATTTAAACTGTATCCGGTTGTATTTTTAATCGCATAAGCTGTGCGTATTTTGTCTGCCAACTGTTTATTTTCCTGTGTTTTATGCGCAAGCTGTTCAAGTTCACCAAGTAATTTAGCGTGAGATTTTCTAAATGCTTGGCAACTTGATTTATCACTGGTATCAAGTAATGTGCCATCTGCAAAAATCAATCTCATATCTGCAACCGTATGATAACTATTTTGATGCGTTCTGCAGCAAATGCCACTTGCATTGGTTGATGCCATACCACCAATTTGTGCCCAACGTATGGAAGCTGGATCAGGTCCAATTTTTTTCTGGTGAGGAGCTAAAAATTGATTCGCTTTTTCGCCAGTCAGGCCTGGCTGCAATTTGACTTGATTAGTTTGCGCATTATAATCGCACGAAATCCATTTATCTTTTGCTAACAATAAAAGCACAGAATCGGAAATTGCTTGTCCTGCTAAACTTGTGCCACCTGCTCTAAAAGTAATGGCTACGCCATGTTGATTACTCGCTTTTAAACATGCTACCACTTCTGCTTCATCGTTAACCATAACAACAACTTTTGGCACTAAATAATAAAAACTGGTATCAGCGGCATACATCTTTGTTTCATCTTCACCAACAATAATTCTGTCTGACGAAATTACATGAGAAATGTCACGAAGAAAATTTGTGTATTGGATATCTAACGAGTGGGATATCTGAAAAACACTCATCAAAATTATAAGTATCAAAATAGATTTAGTTGCACTTAACGACATTGAACATCTCCTTTAATAATTAAGCAAAGACACATTCTTATTAGATCTTTGAATTAACATATAGAGAAGATGTTAAGAAATCTAGATTTGCGCTATGCGAAAAATAGGCAAATTAAGCCCTGTAGAAAATGTTTTAAGTGAGAATGAGCATCTCATCATACAATTTTATACGTTCTTTTTTATAAAAAGCATCCAATAAACTCTCATTAATCCAAGTTCCAAGACCAGCATGAATACGATAATTTCAGTCCCAGAAATATTTATGCCATCCTTGGCCCAGATATACCAGCAAGCCAAGCAGCAAAATAAATTAAATTAAGCGTTAATCCTGCGGAGCCTGTGATGGCTGCCACCTTAGATGATGTGAGATGCCACCATTTCTCGTTAACTTCATCAGATGTTTTGTTTTTATCAAATTTTGTTTTTGTATCACTTAAAGCTTGCCACACCATCGCATCAGTTACTTTCTTGCCCGTCGATAATTCTGTCGCCATGTGGATATCAGCAACCAAATCCTCCAGACATCTAATACTTAAATCGTTAGTTTTTGTAACCAACGTTTCTAAAGGTACAGTATCTAATGAGATGTTGGCATTTTTAAAATAATGTTCTAGAACTTTCTTCCTCGTAGCCACATCAGGATTCTTTATCTCTATACTATTACCACCCATGCGATCCAAAAATGTTGTATCAAGCTTATCAAAATGATTGGTAGCAAAAATCACAAAAATATTTGGATCATTTTTGCATTTATCTAGCTCTAACCATAATTGCTGCAATGCTGACTTATATTCCGCTCGAGAGTCTAATTTAATATTGCTTGCGATTGCATCAATTTCGTCAATAAAAATAATAGTTTTTTGATTTTCATCGCTCAAACGATAAGCATCCTCAAACAATTGAGAAATGTTTTTTGCCCCACTCCCAACATATTCATTAACGACTCTTGGCCCCGACTGCGCTAAAAAAACACCATTGACATATTCAGCAATTTTTCTGGCCAACGTGGTTTTACCATTTCCTGGAGGGCCATACAGTAACAGGAGATTTTTTTGTCCGCTTAATGATTCCTTAAAACGCTTTGCTAGCCAGCAAGCCTTGGTTGGCGGTTTTCCAATAAGATTCTCAAACTGAATGGTGGAATCTGTAGCAGATAAAAACGAAGATACGCATAACCATATACATAAAAATTTATATATTTTGAACATTTTATAACTCCATAAAATTAATTTTTGCCTAAGACTTTACCATTATTCATTACTACAGATTTTGTTAAAGCATGATCATAATGCATCTTGTGCTCATTAGGCTTTTCATATATTTGGATATATGTAGAAAAATAAATCTCTAAATTTTTATAGTATTGGGACTGTAAAAGACAATAAGTTTTTTCATCCTCACTTAATGCTTTTGACTGTTCTATAACCCATTTTTCAGATAAAGGTTTGCACAATTGGCTTATTTTTTTGCATGACTCTATAGCTTCTTTTTTAGTTTTCTCCAACTTTGTCGTATCGCTCATAAATGTGGGCCCATTTGGCCACCAATCATTTTCGGTCCAAAACGACTTATCAAGTTGTCTCCATGCTTTTTTTAAAGTTTTAATTTCATTTGCCTCTTGCATATAAAGATTCAAGCTTAAGTTTTGGTTTTTTTCCAGTTTGCTGAGAAGATCAAAAATCATGTTTTGAATATGATGCGTCTTATCATTTCCTAAAAAATACTGTAAAAAGATTTCTCTATTGCCATGTTTAGGTAAACTAATTTCTTCCCCATTTAGTTTATCGGTTATTATATCCGCATTGTGCTTAGGAGGCCCAAATATAAAAATTAAATGTTGATCGCTATCACTTTTACATTGACCAGATTCTAAAACAAACTGTTCTAGTGCAGCACGTTCTTTAGCAAAATTAAAATTATATGAATACGATGCACTCCCGGCACCACCACTACAAGACTCAACTATTTCGGTAATTTGATTAATATTTGATACGTAAATGACAATGAGTTTTCTATCGCTTTGTTCTGCCTCATCAAAAATGTCATTTAAAAGATGAGAAAAAGAACGTGATCCTTCACTAAGATAACCACTTATAATTTCAGCAGCATCAAATTCTTTAAATAAACCATTCCCTGCACTAGCATAATCTTTTGCTAATGCTCTCCTTTCACTGTCAGAACCTAAAATTAATCTTTGGTTGCCCTGAATCGTTTTTCCATGTTGCAATAATTGAAAGTCGTCGAATATGGTTTCATCAATGTCAGACATTTTTGGCTCATTAATGGTCCCAGCGCGTGCACTGGTTTCTTTTTGCAAAGAATTTTTTTGCGGCGGAAACAGTTCTTTCCTTAATTTTGTATACGTAGGATTATGTCGAATGTTTTTTATACAATCAGTTGTTAAACATTTTTTTACTTTTTCATTGTATGCTGTGTACAAATTAAATTTTGTTTGCAGGTCATGAGCCTTCTGCCGATCTTCTTCTGACCAACTTTGCTCAATTTCCGCGCGATTCGCTTTTAGCTTGTTAACAAAATCGAATAACTTTTCTTGGTTGATAAAAACGGTATCATTTGTTTCATCTACAATAAATGCTCCAACCAGAGCTGTCATAATATGCATCAGGTCACGATGAGATAACCCATCGGTTTCTTTAACCAGCGCATCAAGAATGCTTGCCGGGAAAAGAGCTACCTTTCTTGTAAGACATACTTCAACTTGATCGAGGTAAGGATCAATGGATTCAAAATAAGCACTCATTAGTTTTTGATCTAGAAACTCATTCTTAGATGCCCTTAGATTTTTGATTAGCGTACGCAATTCACTTATTTTTGTTTCATCTTGACCTGCGCTAAAATTGCATAATTTTTCTTTGATGTCGCCAAGTGATGTAATACAATTTTGGAAAAATTGATAATGCTCTTTTCTCACTGATTCTTCGACCGAAGAAAGGAGCATCGTCAAGCTCTCTTCATTTAATTCCGGCATATGACGTGATGCAAAAAGAGTTTGAACAATTTGTTCTCGCTCCTTTACATCGGGAAGTTTAAATTCAACTATGGTTTGCGGTGAGAAACGACTATAAAATGTTTTATTGAGCTGCTCTTTAACATTCGTTGCCATAAGAATAAGAAGCCTGTTGTTATTGGCATTCTTAGGATCAAGAAGCTCGCACCACAGTGTTTGCTTTGCTGAGTGCGTGTCCTGCCGATTAGAAGCAACATTTTTTGATGCAATATTATCGATTTCATCAATAAAAACGATTACAGATTTACCCCGATTCGTTAAATCTCTTGCTCTTTTGAGTGTATCTCTAATTAATTGAGCTCCAGAGCCCTGATACGCATTCACCAAATCTGATGCTCTAATACTAATAACTTCACTATTTGTTTGTCTAGCAATCTCTTGCACGTCTGTTGTTTTACCTGTGCCACTAGGACCATTAAAAATATAGCGATTTATCCATCCCTTATTTTTAATTGCAAGATTTTCAGGACTTTTTACACGGTTAAACTGCGCAATAATAGTATTAATCTCTTTTGGTAGCGATATCGTTGTGCTGGAAACAACAGGAAAACTCTTGGTAACACTTGAACCAAAAGTAGTTGTAAAAATAAGAAAACTCAAAGTAGAGCAAAAAACTGATCTAGAAAAAGACATTTTGACTCACTGGGTATTTTAGTGGTTTTTATATACTGCTTATTACTGTTTTATCAAAAAAAACTGCCACTTGCAATGTTTTTATATTTTAAAAATAATTGCACATAGACATCCCGACGCCACCGCAATTTCTCATTGAAATTCTGACGATTTTTTGTGTTGCTTTTTAATCGACAAGCCATATGATTAATAAAAAGTAGTATGCGTAGCGCAAAAAAAGTTAGTGCTTACTATTAAGGACCAAATCATGGTTAAAACATTCTTATCAATATTCTTAGCATTATGCTCCTTCACTTATGCATTTAGCAAGGCCCCTGCTCCTGCTTCAAATCCTACACAATCAAGCAAATCATCTTCGACCGGCTCCAAATCATCTTCAGGAACATATTCGACGCATTCCGAATCTTCCAACTCCAATTCCGTTTCGATAGCAAAACCTAGACCTATTGTCACACAATCAAATAATCATAGCTCACCTTCCAATGAAATCCTGGTACAATTTCAGCCATCTGATTTTCATGGGGTCACACAAGATGACCAAAATTCAACAACAGCCAAAAACAATGCACAAGATATTTTAACGCAGGTTACGCATAAAACTGAACAAGCCTTTGGTGCCGCACATGATGCATTTGCCAGGGAACAATATGCTCAACTTTTTGGGTCTAACGCAGTGGTACCTTTGCAGACAAAAAATCTTTCTGCGGTGCAAGTGAAAATGCTTGAGGTTATAAATAAGTCAAATAGTTGGCAATCTTATGTTAACAACAATCTTGACTTACATGATGCCGACCAAATTGCTCAATTATACACATTGTATCAATTTGATGGATTCAGGAACTATTTAGGTTCATTAAACGGTTATGACCAGGCTATGATAAATGCGTACAATCGCTTAGACCCAAAACACAAAAGTTTTGATCCGCAAGTATTTAATTTTTTAAAATATACCACATATGCCACTTGTTTTTATGAACATTTGAATTCATGTCCACCCGTCAAAACTCTCCTTGAAGCACAAGGAAAAGCATTTACTGATCAAATATCTCAATGCACCATCGAACATAAGATTGAAGCAATAAAAGCAGTCGAGCTTGAACGCAATAATAAGGCACTAGAACTTGGACAAAGGCATGAGAAGTTAAAACAATTTGATCGTAATTATGCCCAAGCTGTTAAAAATGCTAAGTATTTTAAAAAAGCAAGCGATGAAATTGGGGCACTTGCTTTTGAGGCAAGTGTTAGACAGCTTCAGATGCAATTACTCGATCAAAAAATTACTCAGTCTCAAAAATTAATTAAAGATTGGCAGCATGCGATGCATGTTGAACTTTCTACAAAAACATCTGAACAATTGCAAGAAAAAAAGACTCAACTTGATGCCAACATTACTGCAACGCACCAAAAGTTGAATCAGCTACGAATTGATTATCAAAAAGCATTGATTGAAAATGGTAGACTACAAACACAAAAAGGATTGTTCAAAACAAACTACAAACAAGACAAGCTTGATCCACTGCTTCAACAAAAAGGTGCTATAAATGCAAGGATTGATTGTTTAAAAAAACAATATGAACAAGTAGATGCCCATGAATATCTGGTACAAAACAAAAATGAACATTATCAAGGCAGAGTCGATGCTTTGCACGGAAAGAATGTAGCTGAAACAGTAACGCTTACCGATAAAGCACAGGTTTATCTCAATAAGCTTGGTGTTGATGTAAAAACCTTGCTTTATAAGCCAGCAAATAGTTTTCAAATACAGTCACAACAAGAAGTGATAACTCTTTTAAATCACATCGCAGACAATAAAGAACATTATACAAATCCAAAAGTAGATTCTTTATTTGATGCATCAGCACAACTTGCCCGAGCAGCTCTTAATGCAAGCAAATATAACAACATGATCAAAACATGGACTTTGCTTGATGCAAGTCAATCATTATGCGATGTTGCAAAATATGGAGCTGAAAAATTTGCGCAAGCAGCTGAATGGGTAGCCCTTCATCCGGGAAAAACTATTGAAGCTGGTGGCAAATTTGCCAAAGGAGTTCTCATTGCGGGCCCTGCAAATACCGCCCACAAAGTTGCAGATATTGCTGAATACGTTGTAAGCAATCCAGAAAAATGCGCTCAAGCAATTCTAAAACTAGCTATTGCAGCAGGTCATGCAGAAACTGTTGGCGTTAATAATCCTCTTAATCCTGAACTCCTTGGCATTGATGTAAATCAGAAGCAACAGACACTACGGGAAGTGAAAGAGATCATAGAGAACATGTCCCTCAATGAAATAGCTCAAACATCTGGTGAATTCATCGGTGAGTTTGTTACTGATTGTATTGTGATTGATGGAACATTAAACGTAGCCGGCAAGTTGAATACATTAGTAAAACATGAGATTAAAAGCGCCACTCGATTCATGAAGGATTCTGCTAGAGGCGCAAAAGTGTTGACTGAACTTGAAGGCCTTGAGCTAGCAGTAAACGCAATTGATGCACAAATTGTTAAATTAGAAACTGATCTTGTATATGAAACTGCAGAGGCGCTGGCAAATGTACATATCCCAATACAAGTTAATTCTGATGTCGCAGCTGAAATCATTGCCCAAGAATCCCCATTAATCGAAGCAGCTAATAAATCATTACAAGAAACAGTTCAAGCTCAGCTCAAGAACTTTGCCGCTAACCCAGCAATACAAGAACAAATTTCAAAATATATAACTGAACTCAATTGCAATAAACATCCAAAGGGTGGCAGACATATATTTATCCCTAAGGAACTTAAAGATATTGTCTTTAGTAAAGAAACTTGGGATCGACTAGCGGAAAAATTTGATGGAATGCAAATAAGCCATGAAAAATGGGACAAACCAGTTTCTACCGAATTTAATTACCGACACTTTTTACATCCTGATATAAAAGTAAATTGCCTCACTGGGGAAATAAAATTTGGTGGTTTCCATCATGATCATTTGGGAAAAATTCAAGAAAGCGGAGTGATTAAATTTACAGAAATTATTGAAAAGCCACATGGATTCTACAAAGCTAAATGGCAGTGGGGAAGCTTCAAAAGTAAGTTTTCAAGCTTTTTCCCTAAGCATTGGACTCATGATAAAATTATGAGTAAAGTTGAAGAAGCATTAAAGAATACCCATCTAGTAGAGTTTAATGAAGAATACAGAACTTGGGAATTTACTGGAAAAATTAGTGAAGGCATAGATATTATCATTGTGTTTGCAACAGATAAGAACTTAAAGCCTACTGGTAGAGTTAGTTCAGTATATGCAGAATTAGATTGAGGCTGGCAGAATGAAACAAAAAAATAAATTTGAAACGTTGAGCATGATAAAGTTTGATCAATCACCTAGATACAGGAAAGAAAAACGCCACTTAGTGCTTAATATGGATTTTGTACAGGGAAGTTACTTAGGAATATTAAGAGGTATTTTTGATCAAGGTCCCTCTTGGACCGATACCATCAAAAAAGAGTTACTTGATCCCGAGAGCACTGGTGTAACCGGTGAAAAAGTTGATGTAACTATTACAAACAAACAAATAATCATCGCTCCTGAGCTTGTCGAAAATCCAGAGGAACTTGCAATCGAAATTGATCGCCAAACCTTGCTTGATCTCCTTAAGCAATGGGAAGAGCTAACAGCTCAAAATTACCAAAGAATTACTTTTACCCGACATGAAGACGGCAGCATAACTTTAACTGGTGAGTAAAAAAACTTTATCGACTTAACATGCAATCGGCGAAGTTATTGGCCTATACCTAAAAACAAGCTAAATCGTGAAAAGTTAGTTTGACCAATTCACAATGAAAAATTATGATACACAGATGAAAAAATTTAACATCACCACGAATTAGGATCTACAAAGTGTTTATTCTTTTTGCTATATTTTTATCTGTTCTTAGCTGCACTACAAACATTGAAGCGTATAGTTCGCCCAGAGTTGATTATTTACTTTCAATAATTAACAACAAAACCACAAACGGTGAAGTTCGGTTGGCTGCGCAATTTAAACTTGCATCTGAATATCAAAACAGTGATGACCTAGATTCACATATAGAGAAAGTTATAAAAATTTATGAATCAATCATGAATGACACTGCGGCATCTATAAACTCAAAACTAGCAGCTAAGCTTCGTTATGCTTCTATCATCGGAAATCCGCAATATAAAAAAAGCTTTAAAACCGATATTCCAAAATCTATACAATTAATTCAAGAAGTTATTGACCATCCGATAGGCGATGCTTATCTAAAGGAAACAGGTAAATTGTTTTTAGCATGCTTTTGGGGTGGCTTTTGGGGCGATAAAAAAATAAGCGATCGGAAAGAAGCAATACAAATATACGAAGATTTGATAAAAAATTCCAAAATGAATGATTATCCCTATCTAGAACATTTTTATTTAGCAGAGTTATTAATTGATGCAAATCCAAATAGCATCTTTCTTACCCAATCTCAATTGAACAATTATGACGCCTTCCGCATTCCTGAACTATATCAGATTGGGTCTTTGTCAGATAGTATTGATACTCAGAATTTATGCAAACTTCGTCTTGCACAAATTTATCTATGGGGCAAAATTCGTAATCAAGATCGAGCATTGATGTTGTGTAATGAAGTTATCAAAAGTTCTAAGAACTTCATTCATACAAATTGCGCTAAATCAATGGTAAATTTAATGCTGAGCAAAGATAATAAAAAATGCATAGATATAATTTTTGATATTTTTAGTCATGACCCTGATTTGCAAAAAACAATGATGAGTGCGCTATCAAAAAGAGATAGAAAAGTTTTGCTTCAGCATAAAAAAATCATTCAACAACGACAAAGTTCACAAAAAACATCAGCAGCTGATTCTGGAATTATTGATAAAACCACTTTTCGTAATAATTTTGATGATTATAAAGATGATTATAAAAAGGAGAAAGAATATGAAGAATCTCTTATTTCTCTTATTAACAATCAAAAAACGAGCTCAGATGAAAAGATATCAGCTCAATTTAACTTAGCTGAATTTTATCTAATGCGCATGCACTTTAAGAGCTTCAATGCAGCAATAAGGATATTTACAGATTTAATAGATAATACAAAAGCAAGAAAGAATATAAGGAATAATACAAAGCTGTATTTAGCCAAGATTTATTCTGGTATATATAAAGAGAAAATTAACTCATATGTTGATTATAACAAAGCCATTAAACTGTACAATGAAGCCATAGAAGATAGCGGATCTGATATTATGGCAAAAATTACAACTCAATATTACCTGGCAGGCTTGTATGCTGGAGAATTTGGCACATTACCATTATTAGATATTTCTCGCGCCAGAGAAATATTATTGCAATTAGTAACACATCAAGGTATGGAAAGATTAGAAGTCTATGGTCGGGCGCAACTCATGTTGGCAAAAATAATGAGTGGTGCATATAATTCCAGACTTGCTTTTCCCATTCACATAGAACAATCCAATTTTGAAGAAGCGATTATCCTATTTAAATCCGCTCTTGGTAATCTATGCATGAGTGAGCAAGAACGAAGCGAAGCACATTGGCACTTATTACAATTATATCTGACAGGACCAGAGAATATTTATTCACATGATAAAGCTATATTTCACAGCCAATATTTGCTTGGAGAAAATTCTAATTTAAATCCAAAAGATCAATGGTACATAAAAAATTATATGGCAAAAGCCATTGCCCTTAAAAAAAATGCAACATCAGAAGAAATTCAACAGGCAATAACAACATATCATCAATTCCTTAGCGATTCACACACATCTGAGCAAGAGAAAGCAGATGTTTTATTTCAGTTAAATCAATTAAAAAAATATTTATCAATGTCTTAAAAAAGCATCACTCATTACTAATCATTACCAACCATGCTCTGAATAGCTGATCCCTTGCTGTATACATTCAACCGCTTGTTTATGCGCAGGAAGAATATTTTCGGGCAAAGAGTTTAATTTAAAAAAACGCATGTCATCATGTTTATCAGGTTCATTATTATGCGGAGCAGGCATGTGAGAAATATCTACTTTAAAACAAAGTGCAATAAACGCTCCCTCAGTTCCCCTACGATGAAAAGTATGCACCAATTCAAAATCAGATTCAGGAATATTCAACGTTGTTTCTTCACACACTTCTCGCTTGACTGCTTGACGAGCAGTTTCTCCTGCTTCTACCTTACCACCAACTAAACTATAAAAACCGTAACCAAAATCTTTATTAGTACGACGAACTAATAAAACAGTGTCGCCAATACATAACAAAACAATAGCATAGAGATCAACCATAAAAATCCTCACCTTCCACGAGCAATAGCAGCGGCATAAGCAAAATCGTAAAAATATTTCTGCCAAAATTCATCGGTAAAAGAATGCTCATTAATGCCCATATAATGATCGGCAAACATCTCTCGCACACGCAAAATTTCTTTTAATCGATTTTTATTTTTTGGATCGGCAATGGTCAAATCCAAAAGCTCTAGAGCCCTATCACAAGCTTGCTGACTGTATTCAGCATTTCCTTTTTTTCTCCATTGAATCGTTCGCTCAACATCACTTCCTACATTTGCAAATTGGTTAACAAATGAAAAGGCAAACCAGCGCCCTGATGCAAGATCTTTATGCAGCACATTTTTTTCCATTATTTGTGCACCAAATCTACTGCCATAATCTCTTGTTCGATATCAACAACAGCTTTTACCAATCCACTAAACATCTTTTGCGACATATCTTTAAGTTCATCAAGTGTAATTTTATCTTTTACGATTTTCATAAGTGCTCCTGAGTTTTAATTTTTATAGCTCTATATAAACCATTTCTGAAATTTTAATTTGAGCAAGTTCTATAGAAGTTTTGTGCCTTAATCCCCACTTTAGGTGTAGGACTTTCGCAGAAATTAAACCTGCACATACTCAGAATCACTATCAGAATCACTATCGTCAGAGCTACCATCAGAAATTCTATTTTTGCATTCTATAGGAGTAAATCCTCTGCCATTACGTATGTCTGGTAACGCTCCGTTTGAAATAAGCATGCGTGCAACATCTTCCTGTCCTAATCTATACACTGTATGCAACACAGTATCACCTTTTTTATCTTGAATATTAGGTTGAGCTTTATAAAACAAGAGCACTTTCATTAATGACATTGCCTCTTCAACCCCTTCCTGCCTATGTTCTACACCTGTACGTATTGACGCACAGGCTGCCTGCAATGCAGTCCCTTGCTTACCTACAGCATCAAGATTAATACTTTTTTTACACAATAATTCTAATTTTTCTTTTGGACCTCGACCTGACCAACATGCTTTATGTGCCGCTGTATGACCACTTTTATTTGCCACATCAACATCAATACCATCTGTTTGAAGTAATTGATCTAATTGTGCTGGAATACCGTAAGAAGATGTATATCCCAAAGCCGTACGATAAGCTTTCCCTGCACTACTCTTAGTGTTTGGATTAGCACCCGACTTGATTTTACTCAGAATGTCATCCACAGCAGGATTAGGTGTATTTAATGTATCAGCTAAAGCTTTATTTAAATCTTCAGAACCAGAACTTGCGCTACCAAACATATAAGAACCAAAAAAGATAAGACTAATAAAAAAGTAATTTTTCATGAGAGAATACTTTCAATAAAAGGTGAAAAGCCCAAGACACAAATATCTCAGGATTCATAATAACGAAACTCTTTCTAAGACTAACAAAATCTCAAAAAAAATCAGCTGCAAGAATATGGGCAACTTGATCGAGCTAAAGGCGTTCAATCAATTCTTTTTTTATCATCTGAAAGGCAAGATCTGGATCGAAAGGCGTATCTTGTTTTGCCAACAAAGGCACTATATCTTCTCGAAATGCTTTATCGGTGATTTTTAATTCCATTGATTCTATAAAAACTTTTTGCGACACATTAAGCTCTTCGTAAGCTAAATATTGCTTAAAACAGTTAACAATCGCTTCATGATCAATGTTTTCTACTTTTGTCAGAGCCATATGCAAATCATACAAGTCTCTGCCTTTTCTTCGTTGATAAAGCGCTCGTAGTTTTGTCCCTAAAAGTTCTTCTGTGTGATATGTTTTGATTGATACCTTACCAGGATGCCATGATGAAACGCTTGAATATTCAACCTCTTTAAAACCCATAACCGCAAAATGTTCTCGAACATTAATCTCGATTTTAAGTCTGATAGGAAATCCATCTTCACTCATTGTGCGATATTCAAGAGTGACGCAATTTCTTGCAAATTTTCTTTTCGATTTCCCCAACCATGGATCCATTATTTCTTTGATGATATCAAGCGTTGGCCCAATTGATTCGCCGGTTATTTGAACAAGATCAATATCTTCCGAGTATCTTGAAGCTGGTTTGAATATCAACTTATTTAACGCTGTGCCGCCACGAAATGCCAATGTCTCTCGCAACACAGGATGACTATACAGCTTGATCAGTGCCGTAGAAATAATGAGATCCTGTTCAACTTGTTTAAGTTCAAGCCAAGGTGCATGCTCAAGCCACTCTGTGATAAATGCTTGTGGTATCATGAAATATCCACCTCATCATTTACGATTATTTTCCATCTACTATGTTTTGTGCCATCTTTTTCTGGAAGATCTGGCCTTAATGATATGTATTCTAAATTGCGTTTTTCCAACTCTTTTTCAACAATTTTTGCTAATTTTGGTAGCGAAAGTATTTCAAGAATATAACCCAAGCGCTGCAGCACTGATTTTGTTTGTTCATGCTCGATAACGTAAGTGAATGTGATAATGTTTACTTCTTGTGCTAGTAACTTTATAACCGCTATCACATTGCTCAAATGTCCTGATATTTCATAAAAACGTAATAGATCAACCATTGTTTGTTCAGGAGTTGATATTTTTGCATAACCAGTTGGCACCTTGATGGTTGTTTTTGATGCATCTACACATCCTTTAAATGTATGGAAATCAATTGATCCGCGCTCAAGTTGTATTGATCTTGTTTTTTTTGCAGTAATCACTTGAAATGTCATTGGTTGTTGTTCAGTGGCACCAAAAAATGAAGCTGCACTCAAAAGCCCAATATAATAATCTTGATCAAGGTATCTCATATAAGCGTCAACGATCCATTGAGGTGGTAGTGATCCCATGGCAAAATACTCAGGACTTATTATCATGAAAAAATCACGACCAACCCTTTTTAAAAGTTTTTTTTGCGCAAGCCTATAAGCCTGAAATCGCAATTGACTTTCAGTAAGACCTAAATCAGATAATGCATCTTGCTTAGTGAAAAAATACTTACCCCGAGCAAGAAGGTTCTTGGTATAATCATTTAAGGATTTCATGTCACAATTGTTGCATTTTTCGCATCAATTTGCAACTTAAATCCTGAATTCTCAGGTTTAGCCCTAAATCACTCATTTTTTTAACTTCTTCACTTTTTAACCCTTTTATTGGGGACGAATATAGGCGAGGGATAAGATTTCAGGCAGACTCTTGCGCCTCGATTGAAAAAGAGCAAGATGAGAGAAATAAAACATATACTAAAAGTAGTTGTTTCATTTTATAGGCCCTACACATCGTCTAGGTTCAATACCATATAGTTTGCATCGATACTCATCAACAAATGCCCATTTTTGGCCCTTAGCTTGATGCCAGGCATACATCCAACCGTCTACATCTTCCTTCGTAGCATATACACAAGAAGAGTTATATGGATCAGTATTTTTTAAGCTTTGCAAGGTACCAAGTAACGTTATTACTTGGTTATAGGTCTTTAATGATTCTTTAATTTCTGTTCTCAAAGATTTTGAAATGTGAGTTTTTTTGACATCACTACCATACATATTGTCCATAACAAAAATAAAAGCTAAAAATAGATATTTTCTCATTTCATCTTCCACGCGCCTTGACTGCAGCATAAGCAAAATCATAAAAAGTGAAAAGCCCAAGACACAAATATCTCAGGCTTCATAATAACGACACTCTTTCTAAGACTAACAAAATCTCAAAAAAAATCAGCTGCACGAAAATAGTACGTTAAATAAGAGAAGAGTCTAAATTAAATCAACTTTTAACTTATTATTATTGCTGATCCTCGGCGCTCTTCTGGTCTAAATAATGAGAGCAATATGTGGTAGTAACAAGCGTCGTTCCGACAGCACAAGAAGAAGCCCCACAAGTAGTGCATAGACATGGCAAACAGTTTACAACCGACCTAAGTAATGCATATTTTTTTTTGGGTCTTATCCCTTCATCAATTCTTTCCCCCGATGGCACTCTTGCTACACAAAAACCGCCTACCACAGCAGAAAGGCAACCCATTTTTACGATATCTGATGAAGGTGATGAACGAATAATGGTCCCACCAAGAATTCCTGCCCCTTTCATAAATAAGTTATAACCTTTTGAATAGTTATTAACTGCTTGAGCAACACCCTCATCCTGCGCCGGCATATCATCCATTATTTGATCCTCTGGCCCATTTTGTCTTTGAGGAATTCGTCCAGAAATTGATAGAGGAATTGATAATGGAGCATCTTGTTCTCCTACACCATTTAAACTAGCAAATGGCAATACCAATAACCAGCCATACAAACTTATTAATCTAACGAATAAAACATATTCTCTTGGCAACATCTAACCCTCTACATATAATTTTAATAGTTTCTGTGCCATAGCATGCTTAAAAAACGACAATCAGCAGCACGAATATGGGCAACATGATTGCTGACAACTCCTTGATAATGCTACCACAGTCACTGTGTTAGAAGTGTAATTGGTCACATATCCATATCGGCCATTAGGAGCTATTGCCATATAATCAGGAGAAAGTCCAACACCGATTATTGGAGGAACTACTGTATTAGTTACAGTATCGATAATAGTAATCACGCCAAGACCCGCAACTAAATCAGTAAAGTTACTAGGATTACCATACAACGTATTATAATTTGTAACATATGCATAACGACCATCAGGAGTAATTGCAACGCCAGATGGTTGAATAACAACCAGAGGCGATGCAACAATCGTGTTACTACTTAAATTAACCACGCTTACCGTTGTTCCTACCGGATAAAAATTATTGCTGCCAAAATTAGTGACATAAGCATATTGACCATTAGGTGTTATTGCAATGCCAAATGGGCCGGAAAATCCTGGTATTGTAGCAGTAACGGTATTACTACTTGTTTGTATAACATTCATAGTGCCGTGATTTGGTTCACCATCAACATAATTAATTGAATACACAAATGCGCCATTTGGCGATATTGCTAGCGCAGCAGGAGCTTGATCAACAGTGATGGTATTAATGATAGTATTACTTACTAGACTTACCACACTCACCGTTGTTCCATTACCACTACCTACCCCACCCGCAGCACCATAATTATTAACATATCCGATCATGCCATTTGGAGTTATCACCATACCAGTTGGTCCATCAAAACCATCGATGACACCTGAAACGGTGTTAGTTGCTATATTGATAATAGTTACCGTTGATCCCCCACTATTGGACACATACGCTAATGTACCGGCCGGATTAATGGTTACCCTGTAGGGTTCGGAAAAACTGGGATCATAAATAGATTGCTGCTGTGTATTATTCATTAAATTCAACACGCTCACGGTACTGCCACCAGGAACACCATTATTATTGCTGTTTGTAACGTATGCAAAACGGCTATCAGGAGTAATGGCAATACTAGATGGATTTTGACCTACATTAATTGTTGCTACTACCGTATTAGGAGCACTCGCATGTGATAACGTTGCTGCTTGCAAAAACAAAAAGACCAACAAGAGCCGTAAAGATTTAGTTACCATTATTTCCCCTCCATATATGTAACTAATTATGATATTTTATAACAGTGTAAAATATCTAAACTTTGCAGGTCAACAATCAATCACAGGAAATCCAATGACACGAGAACAACAACAATTTTTTGCCGCTTTACCCGACTCTTGGAAAGAACCGCTAAAAGACGCATGTTCTCGTCCCGCAATTGATGCGCTTGTGAAATTTTTAAAAGAACGTGAAGCCGCCGGTGCAACAATGTACCCAGCCAAACAAAATATTTTTGCTGCTTTACGCGCCACACCCTTTGATAAAGTAAGCGTCGTGATTGTTGGTCAAGATCCGTATCACGGCCCGGGGCAAGCACATGGATTAAGTTTTAGTGTGCCCGCAGGAATTGCAATTCCACCATCTTTGCGTAATATTTTTAAAGAGTTGCATGCTGATATTGGTATGTCAATTCCTAAACACGGCACATTAACCGGCTGGGCACAACAAGGTGTTTTATTACTCAACGCAATTTTGACTGTTGAAGAAGGAAAACCTGCAGCTCACGCAAATCGTGGGTGGGAAATTTTCACCGATGCCATTATTGAGGCACTGATTAAACGCAAACATCCAACAGTATTTTTGTTATGGGGTTCTTATGCGCAGAAGAAAGTGCAACATTTGCAAGTACACATAGACTCTTCACGCGATCTCATATTAAAAGCTGCACACCCTTCTCCGTTATCAGCACATAATGGGTTTTTTGGGTGCAAACATTTTTCTGCATCTAACGCTTTTTTGAAAAAACACAATTTACCGGAAATTAATTGGACACATGTGTAAATAAAGGAGAGTATTTCTACTCCCCAATTTTTATTTCAGATGATACGTACGAAAATCTAATCTTTTTTATCTTTGGAATCAAGAGCTCTGTTTTTCCTGAACAGACTTCTTAATCTGACCTTGTTTTTTACTCAACAAAAAATTTTCTTTTGAAACTACCTTGGTACCAATTTGCCGCTCAATGTCTTTGCGTGTTCTTCCCGCCACAGCGCCACCATCTTTGGCATCTTTTTTTTAAGCTTAGGCAAACCTTGAGAATCCCAACCCCTCCATGCCTAGTTCAGGATTTTCAATTTCATCAATGCGCTCTTTGCCAACTTTAGCCAACCATTGTTTGAATGGTTCAGCTTTAGGTGAAGGGATGGATTGGATGATACGGAAGATGCCTTCTGTATTTGCACAGTCGGTTGTGTATTTTTTACCATCAGAAGCTTCCAATTTCAGTTGTCGACAAATTGTCGATAACTCAGTATTAGCCTCATCTTTTTCTCTAATCTTCATTTTATGCCAATAATCACGAGCATTTTTACTATCAGTGAGAAAGCCAACAATATCAGTGACCGAGAACCACCATTCATTATCAACCAATATTCTTCGAATCTGTGCGCCATCAAGAATTGATATTTTTGTTAATTTGTTTTCAACCATGAAAATCCTAGCCCATAATTTTGAAATTATCTTTTTGTCCCAGGATTAAATATAGCAACCCTAGTGAGATTGGGCAAACGCCCATTTTGGACAATAAAACTGATTATTTGTCAGGCAATCTCATTCACCTGCAAATGCTACCCCTACTTGACAAAACCTGTATCACTGTGCTATCATGATAGCACAGTGATACAAAAAGAAACCTATAAAACAAAGGGATAATTATGCAATACGATCCTAAAGATGAACAAAAAGATGCTGTAGTTGGCGAACTTTATCAAGCGATATTGCTCCTTAAAAACAGTGAAGAAATGAGTTGTTTTTTCAAGGATCTGTGCACTCCACAGGAAATAAAGGCTCTTGCTGAGCGTTGGCGCGTGTGCAGACTACTTGATCAAGGTGAATTATCATACCGCGATATCAACAATCTGACCGGAGCAAGCTTGGCTACTGTTGGCAGAGTGGCGCGATTTCTCAATAACGAACCCCATCATGGCTACCAACTGATACTTACTCGAATGCGGAAATTAAAATCAAAAAAATAAATATTTTTATAAGGAAAAATCATGAACCGTTTATTATTGCTTACTATCTCTATCATCATCGCACCCGCTAAAAATCTTACGGCATCAGCTGCTGCGTTGCCGGCTCCTTCCTCTCAAGAAAGTGATAAGGCTGTTGTTATGCCTAATGATTCCATAACAAAAGTACAACAACTTTTGCTTGATGTTCGTTCTAAATCTGAAGCAGAAAAAGGAGCTCTTTTTGTAAAAATGCAACAAGAGTTTCCCCATTGAAAAAGCAATACCTCAAGTAAATGGCATTGCCGGCAGTAACACAAATGTTGTTCTTTGGATGACCAATTATTTTGGTAGAGTTACAACTCAATCATTGAACTGGAACAAAGATAATGTATTTACGCAAATACCCAAAGGCACTTTTTGGCTTACCAATCTAAACGCTTGGAAGTTTTTAACTGTTGATGCAAAAACAGTTGAAGCGAATTCCAAAGATATAGTAACAAAAATGGCACAAGGAAGTTTGCCAGAAGAAGAATGTCCACTGACCAATCCGAGCGGCAATCTTGTTCTTGACCAAGATGTTAATAAGCTCGAACGATATAAACTATTATCATCTACAGCCTTTTTTAATTGGTTAAAAAAACAAAACACATCACTACTGAGCGATGAAGCAGCGAGCGCACTGTGCAAAGACAAGCCCCGACCTGGAAGGTTGCCTTACTCATTATCACAAATGGGTTATAAACCTGCGATATTAAATCGCTCTTTAAAACGGCTTGATAATACTAATATGCTTGATGTGCCATTTTCTAGAATATACAGACCTTTGCAATTTTTAGAGGGTGTATATTACGCTACACAAATCATACAATCTAACCAAAACTCTGAGCAAGGCCCATCGGTTGTTTTTCTAACACCCAATAAAGAATTCACCTATTCATTAGTTCCGGGAGAGCAAAAGCCTTTTGCAACATTTCAAACATGCGTTAACAAAGTATTACAACAAAAGGAATACACTGGTAAACCAGCAACAATATATCAGATACCTTTTGCCTATGGAGGGGATCTTTTTGACGCCCCTTATAGACTGAGCGGAGGAACTCCTCTTAAAAAAGCCAATCTGCTTGCACAGCTAGAGGATAAAAAATGAAATTTAAAATAATATTAGCGTGTATTACAAGTCTCTTATTATTATTTCTATGGCAATACAAAAAAGTAACTATTGAAATAATGTATGACAACGCTATTAGATCATTTTCAGTGCGCACGCTTAAAAATTTGCGTTACAACGTAGATCAGGATGACAAACAAAAGCTTTTCGCATCATTTGAGCAAGAATTTTTGGTCAGCAGCGTCAAGCAAAAGCTTGAGCCAATAAACAACCCGCAAATAATTCTTTGGTTTACTGATCACTTCGGGCGCATTTCAAAAGGAAGTGTTCTTTGGTATAAACAATATATTATAGAGCCTTTAAGTGCATACAAAAATACTTTTTGGTTTGTAGATCTGGCTGCGTGGCGATTTCTTTCACTCAACAAAGAAGAACTGTTAACATGTCCTGATATGCAACATTTTTTAGAGAAGCAAAGTCAGGACAAAAATGCATTTCCTGCCAACTGTTCACTTATCACCGATCAAGCAGTTCAGCTTACCTTTCCAGAAAATCTATCTTGGTATAGAGCGTTACGAGCGAAAGATTTTTTTATATGGTTAAATGAACTGCCTTTCTCTATCGAAACTATATTAAATGCATCGACAATAGATCTCTTGGTGCGCAAAGATATGCGGAGCAAGAAAGCTCGTTTTTCATTGCGACAACTTGGATACAAACCAGCATTTTTGGATAGCTGGTCAAACAAACTTGAACAAAATATATTAGACGCAGATCACACACAAATTTTTCCTCTATTGCAGTTTTTGGAAGGAATTTATTACGCATTAAAAATAATTGATGATGCTGCAAAGAAACATAACAAAGAGTGCAATATTATCTTTTTGCTTCCAAACAAAGAGTTCACCTATTATATGGCATCAGACCAAGAAGCACCTTTTACAACATTTAAGCGAACCATCAATTCATTTGTGTTAAAAGATTGGTCATTGCAAAAAGCTTCTCAGATCAACATCTATTTTTATCCGTTTAGTTACGGAAAAGATTTTTATGATCAACCTTTTGAACAAGAAGGACCAGATCTTTCAAATGATGAACTTATTAACGTATTAACAATTAAAAAGTAAGGGAATACCATGAATCTTAAAAAAATATTTTTCATTACCATATTAATTATGCTCGGAGTAAGTTTCATTTTTGTTAAAAAATGTACTTCTCCAAATCGCGATACAAATACCATCATTATTGGTACAGCTGCAGGATACGCGCCATTTGTCAGCATCAACCAAAATGGTGAATATGAAGGATTTGATATTGAGGTAGCCAATGCGCTTGCCAAACAAATGGGCAAAAAGTTAGTCCTAGAAGATCTAGGCTCTATGACCTCTTTGTTTACCGCATTAGATCAAGGCAGTATCGATGCGATTATCTGGGGACTATCAATCACGCAAGACCGTTTGAAAAAAGTTGCCATGATTCACTATCAAGGAGAAACTACCACGGCATATCCACTCATTTTTTGGGCATCCATACCAGAAGGAATTAAAGCAATTTCTGATATGAAAGGCAAAACAGTATGCGTTGAACCAACCTCTTCACAAGATGCTGTTTTGAGCAAATATACCTTCATAACTAAATTATCGACTGAAAAAGTGGATGATGCATTACTAAATATACAATATGGCAAAGTGGATGCTGCTTTTGTTGAACCTGCAATTGCAAAAAAGTTTAAAAACAAATATCCGGAAATTCAAATTCTAGATGTACCACTGGATCCCGAGGATCAAGTGCAGGGCGTTGGCATTGTAGTAAAGCAAAATAATACCCAATTGATTAATCAAATACGACAAGCAATTGAAACGTTAAAATCAAAGGGTATTATCACACAACTAGAACAAAAATGGGAAATATCATGACGAGCATTTTAGCCTATTTTCCGTTACTGCTCCAAGGAACTTTCATTACATTTGGCGCTTGGATAGCTTGCGGCATTATAAGCATAGTCATCGGAACGATAATGGGAATCTTAAGCTGTCGCTACCTGACATCAACTCGATGGGGCACAATAATCAGATGCTATACCTTTATCGCGAAAGGGATACCTGCATATGTGCAGATTCTGATTGCTTATTTTGTTCTACCCGCTTTGTTGGGGATCAATATTCCTGGGTTTATCGCAGCAATTGGTGCTTTGGCTTTCTGCTCAAGTGGATATGTTACTGAAATTATACGATCAGGCATCAACACAGTCCCACGCGGGCAATGGGATGCATGTTTTGTTTTGGGATATCCTCTTAAAGCAACACTATTTCGCGTTATACTGCCACAAACTTTTAATAATGTATTACCAAATTTATTGGGAGAACTTGAGCAACTTCTTAAAAGCACATCATTACTGGCAACTATAGGCATCACTGAACTAACAAGAACTGGTATGAATATTATTTCACGAGAACTCAATCCAATACCAATCTACCTCATGATCGCCTGTATTTATTTATTATTCTCTGCCGTCTTACAGTTAATTATTATCTATATAGAAAAAAAGGAGGCGCTATGATAATTGTTAATAAACTTGTCATAAGATTACAAAAGAAGATTGTACTTAACTCTGTTTCATGTTCGCTGTTGCCTGGCAGGATAACTACCTTTATCGGTAAAAGTGGTGCAGGAAAAACCACATTACTCAAATCATTAGTTGGTCTAATCCCAATAAAAGAAGATTCAATTGTTATTAATGATAAACAAATTACTACGTTGACCTCCAAGCAAAGATCGGAAGAAATTGGATATGTTTTTCAAGATTTCAATCTTTTCCCACATCTTACTGTGTTGCAAAACTGCATTGATCCATTACTAGTTCATGGGATGCTTTATGAGTTAGCAAGGGAACGCGCTTACCAAATATTGCAACAACTTGATATGCAAAATTTTAGCGATAAATATCCATCAGAGCTTTCAGGTGGGCAGCAGCAACGAATTGCTATAGCACGAGCTCTTTGTTTAAAGCCGCGAATACTTTTGTTGGATGAACCAACTGCTTCTCTTGATCCGCTCAACACAGATCTCCTTGTTAATATTTTAAAAAAATTATCTGCACAAGGACTAACTATTGGTATCTCAAGCCAAGATATGAGCTTTGTTCGTAAAATATTCGATCGCGTTTATTACATGAGCAATGGTCAAATAGTAGAGTCATGCGATGGAATAGAGATGATGAGCCGTTGCCCTTCAATTACGCAGTTTATGTAATGCATTTTTAAAAAAACATCATTTGACTGAAACTAATTGGGGTCAACTATAATATTTTATTTTTTTAATTACCAAAAAACTCACGCGCGCGATCGACAATTAATGCAAACTCTTTTTCATTGGGAGTATCTTGAGTTGCACCCTCTATAAAAGTTCCTCCCATAACACCAATATCAGCTAACGGAGAACCTGGCACATGCTTGGGGAACATATAAATAGAACGTTTTACAAATTGACCAGTCTCAGATTTTTCTGAATCTACATAAAAAGAAATCATATAATTCATATCAGCCGGATTTTGATCTTTGAGCAAAATCAAATGTCCCTGTACACTTACCATTGCATCGTCATGATTTATGTGCCTCGCTCCAAGACCTGCACAATTAAAAATGCATGATTCGTCAAGCTCGTCAAACGATTCAACCTTTTTTTGTACCCACTGCACTTTATCTTGCAAACACGCAGTCAAAGCATTCATCATAATGCCAGTATCCATAAAAATGCCATCATCGTATACCTTCATTTCATAGCGTTTACCATTACCAAAATCTACTACAACATCTTGGGGTTTTTGCATAACCACATCTTCATATGCCTGCAAACGGGCATCATCTCGTTTCAAATATATGGGCATGATTAAAGCTCCAGAAGATGGAAAATCTTTATGTTCACCTTTGGCTATTTGTGCATAAAACCGGTATGCATCAAAGCAGATAGCATCAATAATTTTCTGCTTATTTGGGTCAACATCCATTGTTGATGGTGCTAAAAATCCTCCAGCTCTATGCGAAACCAAATCATCAAATTTTTCTGCTGTAATAGAAATGTTTGAGTAACCTCTTGAAACAAGTTCATGTGCGGTGAATAAACCAAGTGCTCCGGCACCAATAATATTAATTGGTGTTTGGTAAGAAATGTCAGCATCTTTTTCTTGTTCAAAGAGATTAACCACATATTTTGCGCATCCAGGAGCAAGCGTCCATCCGCTACCACCATGCCCATAGTTATGCGCAATTATTTTTTGGTTTACTTGCTCAACACCCATTTTTGGTGATCCATAGCGCATGGGTCGATGACACAAAATTTCTTCACCCCAATTTTCTTGTTGCAATGCGGGAGCTTGCAAATAACGCGTTTGAGCCTTGTCTGAAGCTAATGCTTGATTTGGCAATCCATGTAATGCTCGTTGCGCCTTTGGTAAACTATCGTTGCGCACATTTTTTGAGCCTGCTGATAGCGTGGACATGGCTTTTGATATCGCCGGCACTTTGCTACCAATGAAACGCAACATCGAATGTGCAATATGCGGCACTGATATAAAAATGAGAACTAAAAAAAATCGCTTATTGTTAAACATACAATGATCCTTTGCTTATATATTAAGACAATCGATTTTCATCAAAGTCAGCTCCCGAAGATTAACCATATTTAATAACAAAAAAAAGGGAGCATTTCTACTCCCCCAATTTTGATTCCAGATGATATACGAAAAATCAATCTTTTTTATCTTCAGCTAATTTAAAATTAATATCAAACATTTCTTTTTCAAGAACTAGTCGTCTATTTTTGCTACCAACAAATCCCAAGGCAGCAGCAACATTAAACTCGCTGAGCCGTTCAGCATTAGGAGCAAGTCTTTGTATGGTTTCATTTTCTTCATTTAAATGCTGTCGTAAGCGTTCTAACCTATTATTTAGCAGCACTCTTTGATCCTTGGATAACGTTGCCATAGTTCTTGCCATAGCTTTCTTTGCTGGCTGGATAACATTGCGCAACATTGAAGAATGGGAAACAAGAGGCATAGAGATAAAAAATATAGATAAAAATTTAATGATATTTTTATTCACTGCGGATTCCTTTATGGATGAGCTTGGGAGGAAAAGGACATTTGTGCCCTTACGGACTATTTTAGAACTTTCATACCAGATGATAGCATACTATTTGGCATACGACCATTGCTTTTTGCTCTATGAACAAAAAGTTCAGTCAGATCGCACCAGTATACTGGTGGCTTGATGGATTTGGTCGTCTCAAAGACGACAGTATTTAAATATCGAAACTCATTTTAAAATCTGCCGTATTCATCTGCATTTTCTTGTTCACGAATATATTTGCGAACAGCCTCTTCTTCGTAACCTACAGTAGAAATTGCATAGCCACGAGCCCAGAAATGCTCTCCTACAAAATTTCTATCCTTGCCTCCAAATTGCCGAGCTATTGCTATTGCGCTTTTACCTTTTATAAAACCAATAACAGATGATACAGCATATTTTGGTGGAATTTGAATACACATATGAACATGATCTGGTCGAATATGACCTTCAAGAATCATACATTCTTTTTGTCTTGCAAGATCATGAAAAATTTTACCCAAATGTTGGCGGATATCATTGAATAATACTTTCCTCCTAAATTTTGGTATAAAAACTAAATGATACTTGCAATCATAACGAGAATGCGCAAGACTGTTATACATAAAATTCTCCTTTGGTGTTTTTGATCCATCAAGCCACCGAGGGAGAGTTTTATCTAAAAACCAAATTTTAACAACTACTTTACTTCGGCATCGCTAAAAGCATAATCAAGTCTCACTAGTCGAACTAGTGGATTACCCTTGCGGTCTTATTTATTTAACTGATACCCCTTTTGAGCTGCTCAATTTCATCAATGGATAAACCGGTTGCTTGCGTTATATCTTCAATGCTGAATTTACCTGTCTTCAAAAGATTCTGTGCAACCTTTGTTTTACCTTTTATTTCTGCCATTTCCAATGCTCCTTGAAGATCAGTTGCTCTAATGATGGCATCGTCATAAGCATTAAGCTCCGCTTCTGACCACGTCATGCGCTCAACAGCATGACAAGCTTGTCCAAACTCTTTTTCTTTTAATGGAGCAGGAACTGATTTCTGAGTATCTATGTTTTTAAGAAAATAAAGCCACTTGTCTTCATCGCTTACTAATTCATTTTCTGTTTTGTTAAATTTGGGAAGTTCAACAAAAGCAAAGGTAAGTTCCTGTAAATCATTTTCATGCGTTTCAATATCAAGAATCTTATGAATAGACTTATATTTCTTTTTTGTGGGAAATAATGTAAAGCCAAGAACAGCGATAGCTATTACTGGCTCAAGATGATGATAAGATTGTTTTGCGCCCAATTGTAAAGCATACGTTTTGGTACCATAAAATACTATGCGTTTACCAAACGCCTTGACGTTTTCAACCTGGATTTCGATAATATATGTTTTATCAGCCCCATCAGTGCATAAAATATCAAGATAGTTTTCCTTTTTATCTTGCAAATATGGATGTTGTTCAATATTAAGAAATTGCACATCCTTAATGAGCTGCTTACCCTTATACTCTAGAATAGAATTGAGAAATGAGATAGTAACTCGTTTGTGCTCTTCTGAGCCAAAAATTTTCTTGAAGGCAACATCAATACATGGGTTTAAAAATTTCATAGCTCTATTCCTTTAAGGTTTGTGTGCGGCAATAATTTTACTATACAGATAAAGCACACGTGAATTCAAGGTGTATCAACCTTGTTCAGCTTACTAATTACCTTAAATATACCAAATTTGGGCTGAAACATGAATTTGTTTAGATTTGCCCTGTAGTGATCATCTAGAGGGCATTTGGTCAATCTCATCCTGATCCCTATAGCAAAAAAATCAATAGTCGACCCCCCAAAACCATCCAATCTCGCGATCAAATCAACCCATATCCCCAATTTAGCGGCAAATGTTACATTTTGCTTACCAAATTTCATGTATTGAAAACAAAAAAGAAGTTTTTTTTCAAACATTAGAGCAATTCCAACAAACACCTCTTGAACAAAAGGCAGAACACGTTTCATCTATTATTTCAACCTTTCTCATTCCCACACCAAATAAATTACATACAGGCATACAAAATACCAATAAATTTCTTGAACGAATTACCAAGTTAGCAAAAAGCGAATATGCCGGATTAAAAGCATTACACCAAGTTGAAACTGCAGTTGCCGATATTTCTCATCATGCAAAAAGCAAAGAACTCTATCCATTTACAATGAGTTTTGAACATGCAATACATGACGTTGCAAAGATTGCTTCCAGCGGAAAAAAAGAAGCGCATGCAGTTGAACAATGCGCAACAGCATCAAGTTCATCAGCATCTGCTATGCCAGCAACAGCGAGCGTTGCTCATATAGCCCAAGAAATTGCAGATGTATCGATAGTTATTGAAAATACTGCGCTATTAACTGCCCAAGAGATACATGATTTAGAATCTGCATGCCATAGTCTTGGAGAGTGTTCAAAACGCATTGCAGTTAAAGTGACTACACCTGAACTACAAACAAAAGTTTCAGAAGCTTTAAAACGTCATTGCGAAAAAGCAATATGCGAAGCTCATGACCTTCGATATGTTGAAAGTGAATACAAAAAACAGAAATTCCATTTCATTACGCCAGAAAAACTCAAATCAGTTGTTTCGAACGAAAAAGATTGGGAGAAACTTGTCAAAGCATTTGATGGCGGAGCAACTCCAGCACAGCTTGGAAAGCAAGCATCGAAATGGCATGACTACCAACATTTCATGGGACCAGTGGCACAAATAAATTGTGAAACCGGATATGTTAAAAAACTACATGGATTTCATCACGATTATCTCGGAAATTCAGAAAAAAGTGGCTTGATAAAATTTACTGAAAAAATAGAAAGGCCTCATGGTTTTTATGAATGTTATTGGAAATATGATAATATAGAAAAAAAATTCTCAACTTTTTTCCCTAAAGATTGGACTCCGTCCAAAGTAATGAGTAAAATTGAAGAATCGTTGCACAATCTAGTTGGCGAAGCTTTCTGGACGGAGAGATCTGTTGCAGTAACAGGAAAAATTAAGGAAGGAATTACCATTATAACTGTATTTGAAGTTGAAAATGGAAGATTAACAGGTAAAATTATCTCTTCATATCCTACATTTAAAAAGATAATATGAGTACATTAACATTTAAAAATTTTGATGGTTACTATTGGCCGGGTGGGAATTCAGAAAAAATTGATGGATACTTATTAACTCTAGCCGATATTTTTAAAGAAGGAAGTGGGTGGACTGAAGTAGTAAAAAATAATTTGTTAGATCAAGATAGCTCAGGTATAAATGGCAATGCTTCAGAAGTAATAATTGAAGCCAATAATAAAGTTATTATTCAGCCATCGTCATATATCAAAAATGCTGAAGAATGTGCTATCGAAATTGATAAACAAGATCTTCTGAATCTCATCAATAAATGGCAAGAACTAGTTGCCAAAGAATGCAAAGAAATTATTTTCACTCGTCATGAAGATGGATCTGTAACATTATCTGATAAATAATATGAATACATTAATTTTTAAAAAAAAAGGTAATTATTATCAAGAAGAATTAGAATGCCATGGAAATTATTATACCACCAAAAATCAAGATCTATATCTGTCAATGATCGCAGATATTTTTAATGATGGATCAGAATGGACTAGGGCTGTGAAAGATAGCTTGCTGGATCAAAATAGCTCTGGCATCAGTGGAAATGTTACAGATGTAACAATCGAAAATAATAAAGTTATTATAGAACCATCAGCCTATATCACACCCAATTCTAATTTTTCTATTGAAATTGATAAACAAGATCTTCTGAATCTCATCAACAAATGGCAAGAACTAGTTGCACGAGAATGCAAAGAAATTATTTTCACTCGTCTTGAAGATGGAATTGTAACATTATCCGGTAAATAAAATCATCGACAGCTATCTATATCATCAAAAAATCAAGAATCTGAAGGTTATTCCATTCCAGCTCAGTCGAAACCATTACATGAATACGCTTCAAAAAATAACTATCACATCTCCCACGAATTTACTGATGTTGAAACTACCCAAAAAGCCGTCTCACTCTTTGCAAAGCAAGATTCTGAACAAAAACGTAAAATGATTGATCTTTTAGTATCGAACTGTTCTTACAAAGATGAAACATTCGATGTAGAGCTGAAACCGGCGTTCAATATGATCATGAAAACTAAGAAAAGTGAAGATTGGTGTGCCCAGTCGTTGCTTTCGTTAAATAACTCGGCTATGCCTGGCTTTGCCTGAAGGATGGTGAATTTTGCAAATTCACTATTTTGAACCTTCGACTAAAATATGGTTTATATTTTAGTCGAATATTTGTGCCCAGAAGGATTCGAACCTTCGACCTACGGATTAGAAATCCGTTGCTCTATCCAGCTGAGCTATGGGCACGAAATTTTATATTTCGAATAATAAACATTATATCTAAAAAATACGCTTTTTCCAATGTTATTCTTTAGGCCAACCAAAATCAGGATATTTTTGTTGAGCCTCCGCCAATGTTACCGTTTCATGTCGCACAGCATCTATTTCAACGCAAGAAGATGAATTATTGCCACTCAACAAACCTGTAAATTTAGACAATTTTGGTATATCGCTTTTATTTTGATATGTATATTTTTTACATCCTAAACCGCATACGAATTTTTTGTCATCCTTTTGTAGTGATTTAAGAAAATAATGATTAACAGTTAATTCCTCGTATTGATCCCGGGGTAATTTATCAAGTTTATGCAATACAAATAGAAGAGCACCTTTTAATGGATCTTCTGAATGCCGTTGATCTAAATATTTTTTTAGAAGTGCGTCTCTATTTTTCTGCTGTTGTTCTCGAATTACTTTTCCAAAACCTTGTTCCCAACGTTCAATTTCTTCTCCAGCCACAATTGCCTGTTGTTGTTCCCAAAATGCTCCAGCACCGCTACTACCACAGCCATGGTCGTGATAATATACTCCTCTTGTATAACATTTTGGATAATCAGGATGTAATTCAGGGCGTTGCACATAATCCACAACACCGTGATCCATAGAAGAAATACGTGCAGATAATTCTGTATCACTTGCAAACATTTGAACAGCATACAATAGGACAAAACATACTTTTGTTTTCATCAGGAGTTTCCTTTGAAGTTAGGACTATATTTTCATTAAACACTGCTTCAAAATTACTTCCTGATTTATTCCTTAAGCCATATTTTTTGCAAAAAATATGGCTACTACGAGGCAAATAACGAACTTTATGATTAGTTTAGCTATTTTGTATATTGCTGTATATATGTATCAAGTGGAACAAACTGTTTTTGCGTAACCTCTTTTTTTACCTCATCAAGCTTGCCTTGTTTCAAATTATTCCATATTGATTCAACATGAGAAGAATCTTTTTCTTGCAACGCATGATATAATCGCCATTGTTGAAATCGTGCTTTGCCCTGTTCTGATGTTAATTCTGCTTTTGTTTTTTGACGCATTGTATTCTCGCCATCTTTACACATTAAGGGAAAACTTTCTCCCATATGATAGGCATCCTCTAAGCAAGCCCCACGCATCTGTTCCATAAGGATAGATACCATATTTTTGGGAAGTTTATACGTTTGTTGCGCATTTGCATAATCCGGAAATTGATAAGCAGGCTTCTTTCCTGGCTCTATACCAAATTGTATCATTTCTTGATCAACTTCAATATCTTCGCAAACTTGTAATGTGCCTGCCAACATAGATTCTATACAAGAATTAATTTTTCTCATTTTATCGTGAATAGATTGTGGTGTAGGTAATGTGTGTGGCTCACTTGCAGCAGCATCCGCACTACAAATAACATCTGATGAAACAGTTAACAAACTTACTAATAAAAATATGTTATATATTTTTTTCATAATTCCTCTTAATTAATGGATAATCCATATTCATTTCTATTTTCTACTCAGGTACCACAAAAAGCTTACTAAATTCAGTCGCTATCTCACGAAGCTGGGCCATTGTATCATCGGTTAAATCTTGAGATTTTAAGATAGTATCATACACATGGTGATACACCGATGTGACATAACTGACAAACTGAATCACAAACATTTGGGCATGTTTTATGTTAATTTTATCCAAATATCCTTCCTTGAACACAAATAAAATCAAGGTCTGATCGACAAAGTTATAGGTCATGTGTTGCGGCTGCTTTAATATTTCGACAGCTAAAGCACCGCGAGCTAAACGTTTTTGGGACAGTTCATCAAGTTCTGTGCCAAATTGCGCAAAATCAAGCAGCTCATGATATTGTGCTAACTCTAAACGCAATGCTTTAGTCATTTTTTTTATCGCATTTGTTTGAGCAGCACCGCCCACACGGGAAACAGATAATTCAACGTTCACTGCTGGTCGAATACCTTGATTGAATAATTTTGTATCCAAAAATATTTGGCCATCAGTGATCGAAATCAAATTAGTAGGAATATAGGAAGTAATATCATCGCTTTGAATTTGTACAATTGGCAGGGCAGTTAATGATCCGCCTGTTGCCAATTTGCCAGCGCGTTCAAGTAATCGTGAATGTAAGTAAAACACATCACCAGGATACGCTTCACGCCCAGGAGCACGACGAAGTAAAAGCGACATTTCACGAAAAGCGATAGCATGATTACTCAAATCGTCATAAATAATCAGTGCATCATGCCCATTATCACGGAAATATTCTCCGATGGTGCAACCAACGTACGGAGCCAAATATTGATTTAATACCGCTTCACCTGCATCAGCACTGACAATAACGGTATATTCCATGGCACCATTTTCTTCCAATAAACGAACGATTCGCGCTAAATTTGCCTGACGCTGACCAATGGTGACGTAAATGCAAAAAACTTTTTTACCTTTTTGATGGACAATAGTATCGACGACGATTGAGGTTTTACCCGTATTTCTATTACCAATGATAAGTTCACGTTGCCCTTTACCGATTGGCACCAATGCATCAATTGCCATCAAACCTGTTTCTAAAGATTCATTGACGGGAGAACGTTCAATAATGCCAGGAATGCGAGCTTCAACAGGATGGTACTCAGTAGCTTTAATGTCACCTAATCCATCGAGTGGTTTTCCTATAGCATTAACAACACGACCAAGTAACCCCATGCCGGTTGCTGTTTTAAATACGCCACCAGTTCGTTTGGCAGTTTCCAATTCCGCCACCGGAATCGTACTATAGAGAAGAAAAATTGAAACAGCATCTGCATCTAAATTGAACACAATCCCTTGATTGCCACCCTCAAAATCGATGAGCTCGCCATATACCGCATTGATAAGACCATGAACTTTACACACACCGTCGCCCACCTGAACAACGATGCCAATTTCTTGTAAATTCTGCGTAGGCAAATCACGTAATGTTTTTTCAAACAAACCTACAAGATCTGTACTTTTAATCTCCATCATAACCCTAACGGACTATAGGCAACTTCATCTGAGCAAGCTGTTTGCGGATTGAATATTCCCACAAAAAGACATCACTTTGCAAACGAATACCTGCTATTAATTTTTTATCAACTGTATAATCATATATAATACTCGTGCCAGCTATGTTGACAAGAAACTGTTTTATCGTGGCAAGATCTGATTCATGTAATTGATGAGAACTGGTAATTGAAACATGAACCATATTCTTTCGTTTCATGTATATAGCATATATCTGTTTAAGAACAGCATTAATTAAATGTAAGCGTTTGCTGCTCGCTAACAAAGCTACCAACTTATCAAATGGATGATCTAAAGAAAATTTTTGCAATAGCTCATGCAATGAACGAACCTTAACCTCAGTTTTGATAACGGGCCATGTAAGAAAAGAAAGCAATGCATGATGAGCCACCAAAAAGTCACTTGCTGCCGATATTTTACTCATATCTTCATATGAAAGCTTATCGATAAACACATTAAGAAAAGCATCGGCATATTTTTTTGCAAGTATTGTTTGACCTTTGGTCATCATTTTTGTTCTCCCATATATTTGATAAGAGAACCAATAAATTGATGTGCACGAGCTTCTGACCTAAATTCGTCGGTTAAAATTTGCCGCGCATTACTAATTGCAACTGGTAAAATTTTTTTTTGCGCATGAGACAATGCAATATAATTTTGTTGTTGCACTACTTTGTGCTGTAGCGATCGCATAATATTTTCTTTTTCTTGATCACGCTGATTTTTTACAATGGTAAATGATTTATTCCACTGCTCCATCTTGTGGTATAGCGTGTGATACAGTTTTTTCTGATTAATGATCGCTTGCTCGCTATCTTTTTTTTGTGCGTCTAACATCTGTACTTGAGATTGTAGCTGATCAATTTCAGATACCTTCCCCACAATTTGTTCCTGAATCCAACTCAGTGCATAGCGCTTAAAAAGATAGACGGCAGCAGCAATGAGAATAGTAAAATTGATAAGCCTAAAAATAATCGCTACTATTTCATGCATGTGATTGCTCAATTCCTTTAATAATGCTTTGCGTTACTTCTTGTTCAAGCTTTTGCATGTGTGTTTGCGGCAAATTATCAACATGTATCTCAGGAGCAATATCTTTCAATATATACAGTTCTTCTTGCTGTGCATTTGGCGTATGACGTATAAATTCTTGTTGAAATGTACGCCAAGCCACTTCTTTTTCTTGTGTTTGATTACACAAAATCACTTGAATGGCATTGATATGCAATTGCAAATTTTCTGTTCCTGATCGCTCTTCTTGCAACGCAGCAAAAGCTGGCTTAAAAAGCAACTTACTCATAACTTTATAAGCAATAAAAAAATTACATGCTTGAATGATGATAGTGAAATTAATAAACATTCATCACATCTATTTTATCGATTTAATAAAATAAGAGCACCCGCAACCATCAAACAATAAATTGCTGATGTTTCAACTAAACCCATCGCGATCATCATAGTAGTTCTAATTTTACCAGAGCTTTCTGGATACTTACCTATGTTTTCGCATGCTTTCATACCAATCAGCCCTTGACCCAATGCAGGCCCAATTGCACCGACACCCATGGCGATAGCAGCACCTAAATAAGCTGCCGCTTTTGCGTATTCTAGACTTTCCATAGAAATCCTTTCTTTAAAAAAAGATTAACTTGCTTAATAGTATTATCCAGTATCCTAGCTCCTTTATTTAAGTTTTACAAGGGATTTGCAAGAAGAAGTGCTTGATTGTGGCCTGAAATACGACAATTATTTTGACTTATGTATAATAGTATGTTATTATTATCTAATAGAAAAAAATAGAAGAAAATCATTTATAAATCGAGGCTTATTTTATGGAAAAATTTATCAAAACACTATTCATTATAACGCTTGCGGCATCTTGCCATCAAACTTTTCACGCAACACCAACCGCAAAGCAACTTGAACGTATTGCTTACCTTATGAATAATGGGCCACTAGAATATCACAAAAAATATGGCAATGAACCAGCGACTTACTCAGCACAAGGGGTATCACCAAGATCCACGCCATCGCCCATACAAGCTATATCGCCAATATCTTCTATAACCCCACCGCTATCACCGACACAAGCAGAACAGATGAACGCGAGCGTCAATGCATATCTGGCGCAAATAACTCGAGCCGCCAGCGTACCACTTACTCGTCACACACCGTCGCCTGCTCTTACCCCCATACATGAACATCAGTAGAGAAATTTTATGCATTAGGAAATCCTGTTTAGGAAAGCTAAAAAGATTCATCCGTTGCATTTTAATAAAAAGAGCTAGTATGATGTTACATAACAGCAATATCAATTAGAGTAGAAAAAAAGGGAAGAATCTTCAGACCAGTTAACAATTTTTTTAGGGTAAATCATTGCATTTACCCTAAAATACCAATTATGATCATAGCAACTCATTATAGATCCAAACTATCACTGAGACATCGATCAGCTTATGACATTACTATCTAATAGAATAAAACAAAAAAAAAGCGACTTGTATTAAAGAGGCGACAATGAACATGAAAAACTTTATCATTGCATTGACATTTACAGCAACCCTTATGCTTGGCAACCAGACAGCTCTAGCCACTGGAAGTGGCGAGCAACAACAACCTGCACCTCAGCCCATAGCTCCTGTTGCTCTAGCACAATTAGCTCTACTACAAGAACAATCAATAGCGATATCTCTGCCATCACCACTTGCACGGCAGGCAGAAGCCCTTAACCAGTCACCTCAGCCCGTAGTAACTCCTCAGTTACCCGCTTCTCCACTCAACAACCTAGAAACTTTGCAGGCATATCTAGACCGTATTACTCGGCAAGCTGCCCAGCAAGGTAACAATGCTGCACCTAGCGAACGAACACCTTCTCCAGAATAGAAACTTTTAACCATTAAGAAATTTTAAATAAAAAAAGCGTGTCCTTAGGCCAAAAAACTTAATGATACGCTTTTTATGTACTTGCTGTTTACAAACTCAAAGAAATAGAATTATCGCGAGAATCAAGGCCACCAATCTGATGTTCATGCAAAAATGCCACAATTTTTTCTACGTGTCGCTCTTGCTGTGCAATATTGTGTTCAAAATCATCATTACAATTCAAAATCAGCACCGGCGTATCCTTTAAATAAGGAGCAACACCTATTTTTTCAATAAGCCATTCTTCATGCTTGTCATGTAATTTCTGCAAATATTCTATTGGAACCACTGATTCTTCTGATCGATTACGTTTCTGTAAGCGTTGGTAACACACAAGAGGATCTGTTTGCATATAAATAAAACCACTCGGTTTTACGGTATAGTTATCCACTAACCACGTAAACCACTCTTGATATAATTTCCATTCGAGTGAAGTCATAGTGCCAGATTCAAAACAGTTTTTGGCAAAACAATAACGATCTGAGTACACAGAGCGCTCCAAAATTTGTGTCGGATAGGTATTAATTTTTGCATGCTCTTCTTGCTCCATAATTCGCGTTATGAATGCATAGGTCTGGAATGAGTAAGCCCAGCGAGATGTATCGTTGTAAAACTTTTCTAAAATATTTTCGCTCGTCCCACCCACACTCTGCCATTTTGTAAGAGGCTCATACACAATTTGCACATTCAGATAATCTTTAATCATTTTAAGAAATGTTGATTTACCCGCCCCAATATTTCCTTCAACAATAAAATTCTTGCCCTTAGACGGATGAAGTAACATAATTGCCCTTATTTTTATACATACATATAATTTTTTGTTTGAACCAATTATATAGATTCCTGTGTGCATTATCAAAATTTAAAACAAGTTAAAAAAAGCCCTTAAAACCCCAAACTTTGTCTTCCGGGCGAAAATTAGCTAGACTACATACCATAAGTTTAAAAAAACGGTAAAACTCAAGATTTCTCTTATTAATAAAAAAAGCATAAGCACTAAATCAGACTAGGCATTAAGAACAAACTTAATAAAAGAAAGATTTAATCAATTATGAAGCAGATACGCTCCTACTTATTTTGCACATTATTCTTAAGTATGACTCCTGCAATGAATTTTGCAGATGATTTTGATGATTTTTCTACCGATGGCATGGATATATTTGCCGATGATCCTGATGTAGATGGCAATGTGATGCCAATCAATACCAGTATAACACGCGCAACTCCTGTAGCCATTGTTGAACTTCTACAAACCTATATGGTCATTGACATACTGCAACACAATCTTTATCTTCGCACCAACCCTCTTAACACAAGAAGCTTATTAGATTACTCCATCTACTTTGATCAAAAACTATCATATGATTGCGGATGGGTTGTAGGTGCACATGGTTTTTACAATCAAACTAGTCGTGCATATTTTACCAGCAATAGCGATAATATAAGCTCATACTTGGCGATATGCGATCCCGCATTGTTATCCGACATTCAAAAAATAGCACCTCTTTTGGGAAATCTTGATCCTATAGCCCTCATGCCATTATTTCAAAATTTCACCGTTCAAGATCGTCGCATTGGTGGTATGATACACGCCGCTCGTTATTTCGATAAAGCGACATTACGATTCTGGTTACCATTGTATTATCTTGAACGAAACTTTTATGCAACTGATCAAGAGCGAGAAGCAATTGAAACTGTATTGGGTGCTATGACAGCAGATGAGCAGGCAAAATTTCAGAAGCAACATTTAATTAGTGATAAATTCGGATTTGGAGACACACGAATTGAGGCGGGATTTGTTGTTCGAGATCATGCCTCAACTCGCATAGAATTAGGCATGTATGCTACTATTCCAACTGCCGTTGCTCTGTATAACGGCTATATGGGCAGCATATTTCATGAATGCCAAGCGCATCCACCTTTTGATTTTGAAACACTCATTAACTCTGTGGTTGACTCAGGATCTGCTTTAGATACGGCCTCCGCTCTAAATAATGCTCTTAATTTCTCTCTTGGCGCTCTTGATCTACTTGCCGCAAATTTACTTGATGAAAAACTAGGCAACGGTGGCCATTTTGGTTTAGGTTTATACACGCAAGGGCAAACAGGATTGCACCAATTCATTTCCCGTCCATGGACAGAGAACATCAATTTATGGAGCAAAATAAAATTAGAATATTTATTCCCGGCACATGAAAACAGATTTTTTATTAACCAAGTTGATGCCAATTGCTTTAGTTCACGAAACTTTAATTCTACAGATGAAGCAGTGGCAGAAGACAATCTCAACTTCTTAAATCAACAAGTGGTCGATCGCCTGTATCCTTATGTTCTAAAAACGCTCGTATTTCCCGGCATAGTGTTTCAATGGACAGGCAAAGCCTGTTATGAAACAAAATTTTGGGGTAGTTCCTTAGGACTTGATTTCTGGTGCCAAGGACCAGAAAATTTTGGAGCTATAAGTGGATGCGATATTCCATGTAAAAATTTAAATTATGAAACAGCAAAACTACCATTAGCCGTAGAAAGCAAAATATTAGGCAATGTATTTTTCAAAGCTGAGCGTCAAACGCATCAATGGATAGTTTCCTTCAATGGTGATTATACTTTTGCCAGCTCAGGCATTGGTGAAGATTTTTCTCTTTCTGCAAATGTAGAAGTGAACTTTTAATATTGAATAATACGAGGAGTATTTTTTATGAAAAAACTACACACATTATTTTTTACCTTATCTCTATTACAAATCTCACAACAAGCCTTTAGCGATCAACACATTCTGTTATGCGCACCAATTATTGAATTCATTGATGGTAAAAATATTGGCATCAATGAAAATGTAATAAATCTCATGCTACAAGTACGAGGACAAATTAGAAAAATTCTTTTTGGCAAAAAATTAGCTAATGGACACTTTGAAGGCCCATTCAATTTTGATGGCCACATGTGTTCAGTGCGCATGCTTGTTACATTAGAAGCTAAATATGATCAAGAATATCAACAAAAAAAAGTTGAATGTACCGGAGACAAAAAGAAGCTTGATGAACTCAATCAATGGTATAAACAATTAAAACAAAAACTGCACGCTTTATTTGAAACAGCAAAACAGGAATTTAAATCTAAGGTGACACCATTTGCTAAAAATGCACGCGGTGCAAAAGAGCAAATGATTATGCTTATTAGCGAATCATGCACCAAGCGTTCTCGTCCTGATAGTTTATTATTACGTTGGGCGGACACAGATGAACACACAGAGATGAAATTTTTTGATGAGCAAGTTATGTCATTTAAAGAATTAGATCAATTTTGTATTGATTTAGCCAATTTTCTTGGGGATTTGATGCATAGCTGCCCAAAAGCAATGGCTTTATATGAAAAAGCTAAAAAAACCTGGGACGAACAACACAAGCAATAAACTTATTTTAGGGACCCATGGACCAAACAGACACACTGACCGGCACCGTTGAAAAAATTATATACCAAAATCAGGATAATGGTTTTGCTGTTTTTGTGCTTCAAGTAAGTCAAAAGAATGCAACTACCATCAGCGGATATCTAAACTCAATCCAACCGGGTGAGCAAGTAAGCGTACAAGGAACGTGGGTACAACATCCAAAATTTGGTAAACAGTTCCAAGCTACGCAATGTACCGTCTCAATGCCCACTAATGTTGTTGGCTTAAAAAAATATCTTGGGTCGGGAATGATCAAAGGCATAGGACCAACGTATGCAGAAAAGTTAGTCAACTGGTTTGGCACCGAAATTCTTGAGATTATAGATAAATATCCGCAGCGCTTGCGTGAAGTTCCCGGCATTGGTGATAAGCGAGTGGAAATTATTGCCGAAGCTTGGAAAGATCAAAAAGAAATTTCACAAGTTATGGTATTTTTGCAAGATAAAGGAATATCACCTGCCTATGCCGTAAAGATTTATAAAAAATATGGACAACAATCTATAGCCGTGCTCAATGAAAATCCCTATCGCTTAGCCGAAGATATTTGGGGAATTGGTTTTAAAATTGCTGATCAAATTGCACAAAACATGGGTTTTGAAAAAAATTCAGTCAAGCGCATCAAAGCAGGTATTTTATTTGCCATT